>Ga0209075_1000733_pt1 | contig 31646 bp, 22 predicted proteins | sample Stecom2011_FD_187523 | JGI IMG/M metagenome (GOLD analysis project Ga0209075, IMG submission 187523) | Agricultural soil microbial communities from Utah to study Nitrogen management - Steer compost 2011 (SPAdes) (version 2) | ecosystem: Environmental > Terrestrial > Soil > Agricultural land...
GGCATGCAAAATGGCGATAACTTTGCCATGTTGTATTCCTTGGCAGACAAGCTGGGTGCCGCTGTTGGCGCATCCCGTGCTGCTGTCGATGCGGGCTTTGTACCGAACGACTTGCAGGTTGGGCAGACCGGTAAAATCGTTGCACCAGAGCTGTACATTGCTGTGGGCATCTCCGGCGCGATTCAGCACCTTGCTGGTATGAAAGATTCGAAAGTGATTGTTGCCATTAACAAGGACGAAGAAGCACCGATTTTCCAGGTTGCGGACTACGGCCTAGTGGCAGATCTGTTCGATGCAGTACCTGAGCTAGATAAACTTATTTAATTAAGTTTTTTCGAAGCTGTTAAAAAGGCCCGCCACGAAAGTGGTGGGCCTTTTTATTGGGCTTGACCCGTCCTGAAGTGAGTTGATGGCTAGTGGGCATATGCTTTTGCTAGGCAGGAAGGAATTAGAAAATTCGCTACTAGGCTGAGTCTTCCTTGTCATCTGGTTGTTGTTTATACACCGCCTGAGGACGGTCGATGTTGTGCTCATTGAACAGTTTTGTCACTCGCATAACCAAATCGCTTTGCAGCTCTTTTTCATAACGAACATCGAGTACATAGGCTTTCGTGCGCATACGAATAGCAAGGGTATGTGCCACTTCAACTTCTTCGATAGCAAAGCTAACCGGCTTTTTCAGGTAGGCGTAGCGACTGGTGACAACTACTTTTTCGATTAAGCTACGTGCTTTTTCCAGGTCGGCCGCTAAAGAGACATGAAAATCGGTTACTACCATCATGTCTAATTCACCAGCATTGCCGGAAGCGACTACATCGGTAATAAAGCGTGAGTTGGGGATGGTGACAAGATTGTCGTCGAGCGTGACCAGACGCACGGTGCGTAGCCCAATAGAAACAATCTCGCCATAGGTGCCGTCAAAGGTAACGCGATCGCCCACGCGGAAAGGGCGGTCAAACAGCAGCAAAACGCCAGCAACCAGTGAGGCGACAATATCCTTTAAGGCAAAACCAAGAGCAACGGCAACGGCGCCGCCCACGGCAATCATAAATTCGCGCGGCGGCTGTAAGACGCCAACAATTAAACCGATGGTGCCAAAGATATATAGGGTAAAACTGAGTAGCGTAGAAACCTGTAAAATCAGAAAGCGCCGTGTGGGCACTTTATCCATCAGTTTGGTGCTGACTCTGGTCAGGCCTGTATTGACGCCAATAATCAGCAGCACACCAAGAATGAGCAGCACTAGAGTATAGATATTGAATATCTCAAACAGGCTGATCAGATCATTAATAAGTTCGTTAGTATCATTCATTGAGCATATTCTTCCTGGCCAGATAACTGATTACGGTTTGGTACCAGAGTGAAGCAATCCGGTAACGGCCATCCTTACTGCGCTCAATGAACTCGGCGTCCAGTGCCGACTTCAACGCATAGCGCACGACATTTTCTTGCTGGTTGGTTGCCCGTAACACTTCTTCAAAAGTGAGGTTCTCATGGGTCACCACTGCGGCATAAACAAACATAAGCTTGGCGCCCAGCTTTTCTAGTACAGAGCTGTCAGGAACTTGTGGCAGCCCCACGGTAACAGTGCGACCTTGCGGGCGTACCGAGGTTAGCCACATGCCCAGCGCAGTCATGGGCACGCCACGGCAGCTATCCCATAGCAGACTAAAATAACGCTGCTCTGCATTGCGTAAATTGCCAGCGTCTGGCCCACGGGAAGACAGCAAAATATCGTCGTAGCGGAGCTTGTAACCACTTAGATGATGACGTGACAAAATCAGTGAGCGAATCTCGTTTTGGCTCCAGCGTTTTGCACGAATGGCATTACGAATTTGGTACTCTCGGCCAAATACGTTGCACAAATAGGCCCAGCTTTGATTGTTAATCGAGACGATCCAGAACAGGTTTTCTACGCGCACGTTGGTAAGATTTAGCAGTGTGCGCCAGCCATCTAGGTGCTCGACATCGGCAAGGAATAAGTTTTGTGCTTCATCGAGGATGAGCAAGGTCGGTGGTCGCTCCGCATCGGTGCGGGCCAAGGCAGCGGGGCCATCACTGAGGTCAGTGTCAATAAGATCGCCGATAAGTTTATAAACCGCTTCCTGACTGGTGGTTTTGGCCGGCACGGTGAGGCGATGGACACGCACCTTTGGGTTGTCTTCACTGATGGATTTTTCTAAGCGTGATAGGGCGGCAGTTTTGCCGATGCCTTTCTCACCGGTAACCAGCAATGCATTTTCGTCGGTGCGTTCGGCTAGCCAAGCGTCCACAGGTTTGCGAATAGCCTCTGACAACCCAGTAGAAATAACGGGGAAATCTTTCTCACTATCGCCCTCTGGGTGAAACCAACGCTCATATTGCTGTGGCACTTCTTCATCGGTTTTTTCTTCCGCATCCTGATCGGTTAACACCTTTGTGCGCATACGGAACCAGCGGGCACTTAAGCTACGATACCAGTCAAAATCGATAAGTAACTGATCTATATATTGCAGAAGAAACTGCAGTAACTGCAGTGGTAGTAATAATGTGGCAACAAGAGTAAATAGTTTTCCCGAGGACAGTCGATCGATCAGTGGGTCTAACTTTTCTGGTAGTAAATGTTTTAGGTTGGTCAGGTAATCTTGCTGGCGAATCTTGACTAAGGTTGCCAGTGAAAACCAAACCACCAACCATGCTAGTAGCTCAGCAAGCCGATAAACAAGCGATGCCCCTAGCCAATGGTCAATCAAGTACAAACAAACCCACGGCCAGATCAGCCAGCCTGCTTGATGATGAGCATGATTAGAAAGCTGCTTGTTTTGCTCGCTGCCAAGAAATACACCTGCACCAGTGCTGATGCGTAACAGCAGCCACTCACCGGTGAGACACAGTAGCCCGTAAATAATGTATAGCTCTGCCAGCGGTGCCCACCAATTTAGCAGGGCAGCGTTACTGCCTGAAAAAAGCGTGGTAAAGGTGCTGAGAGCCAGCCATAACAACAGCCAAGGAGCCAAGGGTGCGGCACTGCTAAACAAACGTGCCAGCGCCTTTGCCCAGCGTTGTTTAGGGGCCTTGCGGGTGATCAGCTCATTGATATGAAGGAGTAGTGTTGTGCTGTGCTTAGCCAGACGATGCAGCACAGCGAAAATGGCGGCCGCTAACAACAATATTAGAATGGTGCTGATCAGCTGGTGGTAGTGGCCAAGACGATTGTCATTGTCAGCACTGGGCTCGGCGCTGATGTGGCTGCGCCAGCTGCTATAAAGATCAGTGAGCGTGTTGACCCCTAATTGATACTCAAAGCGTAACAACGCCCAGAGGCCAAGCTCGCTTTGGCCATTAGTCAGATGCTGGAGTAGGGAGGTGCTGTGCCAGTACTGATGGTAGCCCGCTAGATGCTGAGTATCGGCAATTAGAGATGTTTGTGCGGTGACGCTATTATCATGGCGTTGATCATCAACACTGCCGTCACTGTTCCCGCTTTCGGCGGCGCCAACTAGAGCGATGCCTAAAAAAAGAATCAATATGACGGCTAGCAGTCTATTCCAGATCATGCACATCCTCGCTTGCTTTACTGCCAGCCTCACTGGCTAGGGCGTCTGCTCATCATAATCTGTATAACTAGGTTTTGTCCGGTTGAATGACCCTGCTAGAATGCGCGCTGTTGATGCAGCTTAAATCCAGTTAACGCGCCGGCATAGCTCAGTTGGTAGAGCAGCGCATTCGTAATGCGAAGGTCGGGGGTTCAATTCCTCTTGCCGGCACCACTTACAAAAAAGGCCACCGACTATGGTGGCCTTTTGTTCTTATGCTCTCCCTAGCACTTCTGTAATTTCGAGCTCCATCTGTTCCGGTGAAATGTAGCGCACCAGTCGGGCAATATTTTTGACATCATCCAGTGCGCGGTGGGGCTGTCCTTGGAATACTAGGTTGTGGAAATCCAGAGCAGCTCGTAAAGCCTGGCTTTTATGTTGGGTCGTTTTTCGCCAAGGACGCTTTAAGTTGAGGTGAGGTGTGTCAATAAACCTCGGTGCAGCTTCAAGGCGAGACACCTCCTGCTGAAACTGGTCAAAATCATACTTTCCCCAAGAAGCCCAAAAGTCTGGGTTAGCCTGTTTAAACCAATCATCAAAGGCGGTAACGGCATCTTTAAAGGCGGGGGCGCTATCCACATCTTGCTGGCTGATGCCGGTTAGCTTGGTGCAAAACTCGCTGAGCGTAGGCTTGATCACGGGCTTAATAAAGCTGTTGTAGCTACTGAGGATGTCACCGCTTGCGTTAGTGACAACGGCGCCAATTTCGATGATTTCCATATCTTTAACAGACTGTGCTCCTTCCCAGCAGGTGGCTTCAAGGTCGATAAGGATAAAGGGTTTAGCTGACATGGTTAGCACTGCCTGTGGTGATGGATGTAGTGGTGTTGTTGGGTGATTGCTTTGTTGCAACTGCTTCTGAGCTAGACAAAGAGGCGTCTTAAAAGTGCCATTGCAGTCGCGTTGCGCATCATGACATCAATCACGACACTTTGTGTCGCGTCGTGCTGCGATGCTGTTGTCCTTGGATGAAGGGGAGCGGCAGCATGGGTTGGTTGGTGCAAGAGGTACGACGTCGTGCGGCGGATATGGATTTAGCGCTGATCCTTAGGCGCATGGGCTACTCCAGTGTGCGTCAGGAAGCGTTGGCAAGGCTGGATGTGGTGTTGGCTTGTGACCGCCTTGGCCTAGGTACGACGTGGTTTGATTTTCGTTTTGATGGGCTCGGCTTTGCTGAGAGTTTGTGCCAAGCATTGGGTATTGATGTTGATGAGCAACGTCCGGAGCTAGAGTCATTAGCGAACCAATGTTTTGATGATCGCTGGGCATTTCAACCTTGGTTGTTGGTTGATACTGGCGCAGCCGGCAGAGTTGCGCCACTGGAGCGCAGCGAGGCGCGTTACCAGATTGGCTTTCCTGTTGGTTTCTGGCGCTTATCGTTGGTGGAGCAGCTCGCCAGTGTGCGTCAAGTTATTCGTGAGCACAGTGGCGATGCTATAAAGGAGGCTGCACTAGGGGAAGCAGTGCAGCGCTATTTGTATTTTTATGATGACGGCCAAGCAATTATTTTTTCGCCTCGGGCAGAAATTGTTGGCGAGTATCGCGTCAGCTAAGGCTGCTGATCAGTCGCCGCCAAATCAGCATTGCCTAGCAATTAGCCGGGGCGGCCATCAGCCCGCGGCTGCACCAAAATGGCACTGTAGCGGACGAGGAACAGCAGCCACGCAAGGCACCACAGCACGGCACTGATTTCGATGCCCCGTTGCCATGGCACATGTTGCAGTGCGGTCAGAACACGAATTACCGCCGCAGCGTGTAGCATGACAAAGGCACTGACCATGCCAGCGGGCAAGACCATTGGCCGACCTGTATGGCCGAGGGAGACGCGGCAGATAACACCAAAGATAAGCGCACCCATGGCGCCGATACCAATGGCATGAACCCAAACATTCTCTGCCCACCAGCCCATGCGACCGCCGGCCAGCAAGAGCAAGCCGACGGGAATCCACAATAAGGATAAATGCAAAATCCATAACAGTGGCTCCTGCCAGAAGCGCCAGCCACGCCAGAGTAGAATACGAGCGAGGCTGATCAGTCCTGCAACGGTGGCAACAAAAGCACTTAGGCTGGCGATGCCTAAAGTGAGCACAACGCAAAGGGTCAGCATGGCACCGAGGGTTAGGCGCTCTAGCCAGACGGGGCTGTAGATAAAGCTGGCGTCTTGGCCACGGCCACGTAACCAGCCGCCAGAAAAGGCGGGAGTGATGCGACCACCGACGATGAGCATTAAGGCGCTGGCAGCGACCAGTGCCACTTGCACAGAGAAGATGCCAAGCTGTAGCAGCAGTGCACCCTCGGCCAGCCACAAAATGGTTAGGACTAGCAAAATAGGAGCCTGACGCCACTGTTTCTTGGCGAGGATACGGTGACCGGCATCAAGAATTACCAGCGGTAAAAATAGTAAGTTGAGGCCAATCACCAGCCACTCAGGCGCCATCGGGAAAATGCCAGCCAATCGGGCAAGCAGCCAAACCAGCCACATCAGCATCAGTGGTGTGCCGTGGATGCGTTCAGTGCCAGTCCAGTTACACACGGCGGTCAGTAGAAAACCGGCAATAGCAGGATTAAGAATGGCAAACAGAATTTCGTGCTGGTGCCAGAGCATGCCTGGCAGGGCAAACTGGATATGGACTAAGCCGGTGATATTGATCACCCAAAGAACGACAACGGCGACGGCCCAAACAGCCATCGATAAGAAAAAAATTCGAAAAGGGTAGGCGAACACACTGAGCTTATTCATTAGGACGGCTCCATAGCCACAGGGCAACAAGCAGGAGAAACGGTGGCAACAGCCAGCGTAATAACTCGGGTACTGGGGTGAGAAAAATCACTGTGGTGCTGACGAGCATCATCAGAGTGGCGAGAGCTTTTGCACGCTGTGGGACGGCACCATGGGCGCGCCAGTTACGGATGGTATCACCATACTTTGGGTGTTCGAGCAGCCACACTTCCATTGCCGGCCAGCCACGCCCAGCGGACCAAGCCGCCAGAATGAGAAAGGGCACGGTGGGCAATCCGGGTAGCACGACACCGGCGGCACCGAAGGTAACCGCACTAATTGCCAGAGATCGCCACAACAGGATTGCTAACATGGGACTGTCGTTATCCTCGACGGAGTGATTTATAGATATGGTATATAAGATGTAAATTATACGCATCTTAATGGCGCTAATGATTAAACGATTTTACATATATTGGCGTGCTGTTGTGTTAGAGTGCGCCACCAGCGTGGTTTCCCAGTCTTCGCGCTGCCTCTTTATTCTGTCGCCAGGTGGCTAAAGAAAGTCACCATTCGTGCGTCACCTCGTCTGCCTTTGACTGGCGTCCTCACCGCAGGGCGACAGGCCGATGTATTTCCGGAGTTCCAATATTCATGTCTTTTGACAGCCTCGGCCTGCGTGCCGACATTCTTCGTGCCGTGACCGAACTTGGCTACAGCAAACCCACCCCAATCCAGCAGCAAGCCATCCCCGCCGTTTTGAAAGGCGGTGATTTACTTGCCGGTGCACAAACCGGTACAGGTAAAACTGCCGGTTTTACCCTGCCAATTTTGCAGCGCTTGATGGATCAGCCCCGTGCTGAAGGTGTTAAGCCACACATTCGTGTGTTGGTGCTGGCACCGACTCGTGAGCTCGCCGCGCAAGTGGAAGAGAGCGTGCGCCTGTACAGCAAACATTTGCCGCTAAAATCCATGGTGATGTTTGGTGGTGTGGGCATTAACCCTCAAATCGATAAGCTTCGTCGTGGCGTTGATATTTTAGTGTCCACCCCTGGGCGTTTGCTGGATCACGTTTCCCAGCGCACCGTGGATCTCAGTAAGGTTGAGATTCTTGTGTTGGATGAAGCCGATCGTATGCTTGATATGGGTTTTATTCGCGATATTCGCAAGGTGCTTGCGCTACTGCCAAAGCAACGTCAGAACTTACTGTTCTCTGCGACATTCTCTAACGAGATTAAAGCGCTGGCCGATGGCTTGCTGAATAAGCCCGCATTGATCGAAGTGGCGCAGCGCAACACCACCGCAGAAACCGTGGCACAGAAAGTGTATCTGGTGGATCGCGAGCGCAAACGCGAACTGCTGGCAAAATTAATTACTGATCATAATTGGTACCAAGTGTTGGTCTTTACACGGACCAAGCACGGTGCCAACCGCTTAGCCGAGCAGCTGGATAAGCAGGGCATTCCTGCGCTAGCGATCCATGGCAATAAGAGCCAGGGCGCGCGCACCAAAGCACTGTCTGAGTTTAAGTCTGGCAAGCTGCAGGTGCTGGTTGCCACAGATATTGCTGCCCGTGGTATCGACATCAATGAGCTGCCGCACGTGGTCAACTTTGAGTTGCCTAATGTGTCGGAAGACTATGTGCATCGTATTGGTCGTACTGGTCGCGCCGGCCGCAATGGCGAAGCGGTTTCCTTGGTTTGCGTGGATGAGCTGAAGCTACTGACGGGCATTGAGCGTTTAATTAAACGTTCGATACCGAAAGAAGTGGTAGTGGGCTTTGAGGTGGATCCACGGATCAAGCCAGAGCCTATTCAAAACGGCCGCAATAACACCAGCCGTGGCGGTCAGGGGCAGCGTCGTCCGCAAGGTCAGTCAGCCGGTGCTGGTGGTCAAGCTCGCAGTTCGGGTGCGCCAGCTCGCAGTCAAGGCGGACAGGGCCGTGGCCAAGGTGGCCAAGCCCGTCGTCAGCGCACACCTAGTTAATTCAAAACGGTAAATGCTGTAAGCCTGCCGGCGCCTGCACAGGGCGCCGCCAGGCAAAGCGGCTGTCTGGATCGCTGTAGCGGCTACTTGCTAGCGGTTGTGCTGCTAGAGGTAAGCTTTGCTGAATCACTTGTGGCCGCTCTGGCTGCATCGAAAGCAATGCCAAATTCACTTTCTGACCACCCCAGCCACCGGGCTGCTTCACCACATCTACAGCCAAATGTTCAGGCGGTTGCATCCGTAGGCGCAGGCGTAATATTGCCGGCGAAGGCCGCTCGGCTTGGCTAAGTGGTCGCATGGCTACCAGCAAACAGCGGTTTTTAAGTGCGGCTAGATGCAAACGGCGCAGGGCGATCTGATCATCCATCTGCGCTAACCACACTATTAATGTACTGACCCTGCCGCTGGCTAAGCTGTTATGGCATGCCTGTAGCAATGCCGCAGTATGCTCACTGCGTAGCACTAGCAGGCGATGGCTTTTGACTGCCGCATGGCGCAGGGTGGCAGCACTAGGGCGCGCCGGTGGATTGGCAAGAACCAACAAGCCTTGTTGTTGACGTGCGGCCATGGCCGGCAACATTAAGCGCAGAGCGGGTGGGCAGGAGTCAGCACAGAGTAGCTCGACCAGTCCGGCGGCGGGTAAGCCACGCTGATGAAGGATGTCATTGAGACCAGCAAAGCCGCTGTCCACTACTTGGCCCACGGGGCTGGCAGGGTGGCGAGTGTTTACAGAAGAGGCGTGATCAGCGGTAGCGGTTACTGGGGTCATGGCGGCACCTGTCTATATGGTCAGTACCAATAAGAGTACTGTCTAAATGGACAGTTGTGCAAGTGCTACATTAAAACACCGGTTCCTCCTGTCTTTGCCCTTGGAGCTGAGCATTGACTCAGCCCTAGCGTATCGGCAGTCTGGGTCAGCAGGTCGTTGGGTCGCTAACGTCTTTGCTTAAAGCTTGGTGCGTGTGGCTGTATTACTAGTGTAAAATTTGGGTTGGTTTAACTAGGCCGTCTGATCAGTAAAAAAATAAAAACAAACCCCTGCACGCTCGATATAGAAAAGTGCTTATTCCGCTTTTCCACTTGTTGTTTGTTGCTGGAATAATCGCTGGGCATATACAGGGAAGGTGCGGGACCGCTATGGAAGACAACTATAAAGTCGTCATTGTCGGCTCTGGTCCTGCGGGCCTGAGCGCCGCAGGCCGAGCGGCTGAGCTAGGCACCTCCCATCTGTTATTAGAAAGTACCTCCCTGCTTGCCAACACCATTCAGTGTTACCAAAAAGGTAAGCACGTGATGGCCGAGCCAGGCTTTCTTCCCTTGCGCAGTAGCTTGTCATTCGATGCGGGCTCGCGCGAAGACATTCTTAACTCTTGGCAGCAAAGTGCCACGGACCTCGGCATCAATGTGGCTTGGGGTGCTGATGTCGTGTCGATTAGTGGTCAGCAGGGTGATTTCGTGGTGCACACCCGTGCTGGCAAAAGCATACGGGCAGAAAGTGTTGTGCTGGCGATTGGCTTGCAGGGCAACCCGCGCAAGCTGGGCGTGCCAGGTGAGGACCAGCCGTTTATCCAGTATCAGCTGGATGACCCAGATGAATACCAGAATGAAGCGATCATGGTGGTCGGCGCCGGTGACTCAGCCATTGAAAACGCGCTGGCCCTATCGCGTGGTAATAAAGTTTCTCTGATCAACCGTCGTGATGAATTTGCTCGTGCTAAAGAAGGCAACTTAAAGCTGCTTGAAGAAGCGATTGAGCGCGGCCGTATCCATGTGTTTTTTAACAGCAGCCTGCGGCAAATCGAAACACAAGAAAACGGCGAAAACTTGGCGTTAGTCACGCTGATCACCGGCGAGGGTGAAGTACAGGTTCCGGTTGATCGTATTATCGCTCGGCTTGGCGCTATTCCTCCGCGAAAGTTTATCGAGTCTTGTGGTATTCAGTTTCCTAACGATGCCGTTAACGCGGTGCCTGAGCTGACCTATCAATATGAATCGAACGTCCCTGGTCTGTATGTCATTGGCGCACTGGCCGGCTATCCACTAATTAAGCAAGCTATCAACCAAGGCTATGAAGTGATCGAGCATATTCTCGGTCATGATATTAAGCCGGTGGATCATGGCCTGCTGGAAGCAAAGTTTACCGGCTTACCGTTTGGCCTCGATGTTGAGCAAACGTTGGAACGGATTCAGACCAGCGTGCAGTGTTTTGTGCCGGTCAACAGCTTGCGCTTTCGTGAGCTGATCTTGGAAAGTGAAGTGCACACGCCGGCAGTAGGCGAGGTGATCTTTTCGCGCAATGACTATACCAACTCGTTTTATTCGGTGGTTGAAGGCTCGGTGGAAGTGGCCATCGACGAGACCACCGGCAAACGAATTCACATTGGCCAAGGGCATTTCTTTGGTGAGATGGGGCTGATTTCTGGTCGTCGTCGTAATGCCACTGTGTATGCTGGGCCGAGTTGCGTGTTAGTGGAAACGCCGCGGCGCACCATGCTGCGCTTGCTGGCCTCAGTAGAAGAAGTTCGTCAGCGTATTGATCAGGTGTTCGTCCTGCGCGCCATTCATTCGCAGTTTGCGCCGAACTCCAATCTGGACGATTTGGCCGGGCTGGTGAGCTCCGCCGAGCTACGTCAATACGCGCCGGGTGAGGTGTTATTCGCAGAAGGTGAAAGTGGCGATGAGCTACACCTTGTGCGGCGCGGCTCATTGACGGTTTCTCGCTATCTGCATGGCCGAGAAGTGGTGCTGTCTTATGTGCCAGCGGGCAAGTACGTCGGCGAGATGGGCTTGCTTGGTAATGCCCGTCGTACCGCTTCGGTACGGGCCGTGGTGCCGACTGAAACCGTGGTGATGAAAAGCGAGCCCTTTCTTGCGTTGCTGGAAAAAGATCCGGCACTGAAAGAACAGGTGCAGCTGCAGCTGCAGTCTCGTTTGCGCGCCAATGCCAGCATGGAAGCTTCAGAGGAAGGCGGTGAGTTACTGTCGTTCCTAATGAGTCAGGGTTTGGGTGAGGCGACCGATGTTTTATTGATCGACGAATCCTTGTGTGTGCGCTGCGATAATTGCGAAACTGCCTGCGCTTCAACTCACGGTGGCACCTCACGTTTGAACCGCGAGGCGGGGCCAAGTTACGCCTCGATCCATGTGCCGACTTCCTGCCGTCACTGTGAACATCCGCACTGCATGAAAGACTGCCCACCGGATGCGATTAGTCGCAATGCCAGCGGTGAAGTGGTCATTGCCGACAACTGTATTGGTTGTGGCAACTGCGAAAGTAACTGTCCTTATGGTGTTATCCAAATGGCTCAGGTGGGGGGTACTCAGCCGAGCCTGTGGAGCCGTATTTTATTCGGCGCAGAGCATGAAAAAAGCACAGACAAAGATGCACCCAAGCGGGCGGTGAAATGCGATATGTGTACCAACTTAAAAGGTGGTCCTGCCTGTGTTCGAGCTTGTCCCACCGGTGCAGCGGTACGCATCAGCCCAGAACAGTTTATTGAGCTAGTGCAGGAGAACTGATTATGCACGGCTCGTTTCTTTCCCATCGTGGTGGTGCTTGGTTGTGGGTTGCCCTTTTTTTAGTGTTTAGCAGTGTGCTGGCTTATGTTTGGCACGAGCCGCTGGGCACTCCTAATGGTGGTACTTGGCTGGGTTATACGCTGGGCACGTTAGCCACTTTATTGATTGTTGTGCTGACGCTTTTCGGTGTGCGTAAACGCGCTTACTTCTCGCATTTTGGTAGCCTTAAAGGCTGGCTGTCTGCCCATGTCTATCTGGGTGGTAGCCTGTTGGTATTGGCCACACTGCACACCGGTTTTCAGTTTGGTTTAAATATTCATACCTTGGCCTGGGCGCTAATGGTGCTGGTTATTGTCAGCGGCTTTTATGGTGTTTGGGTGTACTGGCGTTATCCCGCGCGCATTACTCGCAACCGCGAAGGCATGACCCGAGCCATGATCTTCAGTGAGATCGCTGACATTGATCGCAAGGCCAGTCTGGTTGTGGAGGGACTTGGTTCGCCGGCAGACCGCATGGTAATCACCTCTATTCAACGTTTCAGTATCGGCGGCGGTGCTTGGCAACAGCTTAGCGGCGGCGATCGTTCGCGCATAATGGTGGCGGTCAATAAAGGCAAGCAGAGCAGCTGGAAACAAGTGGCGAATCCCACCCAGCAGCGCTTGCTCGATGAGCTGACGGGATTACTGGCACGCTCTGCCGACCCGCAAGAAGCGGCATTGTTGCAGGAGTTGATTGACCTTATTTCACGCAAGGCCAAGCTGGTTCGGCAGCTGCTTGCCGACATTCGTTTGCAGGGTTTAATGGAAATCTGGCTGTACTGCCATATCCCCTTAACCATGGCTTTACTGGCAACGCTGCTGGCGCACATTGTCAGCGTGTTCTTCTACTGGTGACGCCATGTATGTACTGATCCGACGACTTGGCGCCGGTAGCGGCCCAACACGAACCTTTCAAGATGAAGAGCTGGCCGTTGACCAGCTGTCTATCGGCCGCGGTACAGACCAAGAATTATTGCTGCCTGGTGAGCGAGTCGCTTATCGGCATGCAGAAATTTCTTTATCTGCCGGACAGTACCGTATTCGCGCACTAGGCAGTGCGGGCGTCACGCTCAATGGTCGCAGCTGCAAGGTGGCGGTGCTAAACAGCGGCGACCAAATCCTCATTGGCGACTATCGTCTGGTGGTATTGCCAACGCCAGAAGGCGTTGATCTAGCACTTAGCCTTGAGGTGCTAGAGCAGCAGGACGCGCCCGCTGTTGACCCAACATTGTTTACCACTCGCCTTGATGCACTGCCCCATTGGCGTTCGCGCCGGTGGGCCTGGTTGCTGTTTAGCGTCATGCTGCTGGGCGCGCTGTTACTACCCGCGCTGGTGGCATTGCAATCAAACTGGCAAAGCAGCTTTCGTGATACGCCATTGGTGCCGGATGACAGCTTTTGGTTAAGTGGGCCATTGCATTCAATGCACAGCACTATTGGTAAGGATTGTCAGGCCTGTCACACCAGCCCTTTCTCGCGAGTTAAAAATGAAGCCTGCATGGAGTGTCATACTGATACTGCAATGCACATATCAGAATCTCATCCAGACACGTCTATGTTCGAAGGTGAGCGCTGTGCCTCTTGTCACCATGAACATAATGGTGAAAAGCGAATGGTGTTTGATGATCAGCGTTTTTGTGCTGATTGCCACGGTGAGCTGCAACACCGTATGAGTGATACGCCGACGGTTGAGCAGGCGACAGACTTTTATGCGGATCACCCAGAGTTTCGTTTAAGCATGTTGCAGTGGCAGCCACAGTCACAAAGTTGGTTGCAAAGTCCGCGCCAGACAGTGGCGGAATCGTTACAGGAAAATAGCCACTTAACGTTTGATCATGCCGAGCACCTTGATCCTTTAGGGATCAAGAACGAAGACGGTGATTGGCAAGTGTTAAGTTGTAATAGCTGCCATCAAGTGGCGGCCGGTGGCATTAATATGGCGCCAATAAAAATGGAACAACATTGTGGCAGCTGCCATGCGCTATCGTTTGATTTGCAAGACCCACAACGGGTAGTGCCGCATGGTAAGCCAGATCAGGTGTTGGCTAACTTGCGCGAATATTATGCTGCACAATTTCTGCGCCACCGAGCAGCAGCTGCTGATGCGCGCGGCACACGTCCTGGCATGCGCAGCAATCTCAGTGAGCTGCAGCGTGAAGGCACGCTCTGGGTTGAGAAAAAAAGCATGGCAGTGGCAGAGGATTTGTTTGAGCGGCGCGCCTGTGCTACCTGTCACCAGGTGGAGCGTAATTTAAAGCAACCAGAGAAGTGGCTGGTGAAGCCGGTGCAGCTGAATAAAAAATGGCTTGCTGCCAGTCAGTTCCCACACGCACGTCATAGTCAAAGTGAATGCGCCGATTGTCATGCAGCCGCGCAGTCCACTCAGGCTGAAGATATTCTTATCCCCGATATTGCCGTGTGTCAGGAGTGTCATAAGGGTCAACAGGCAACTCAAGGGCTGCGTTCCGGTTGTATCAGCTGTCACAGCTATCATCAGCTGGAAGGCGCACATCCGGGGGTGAGGCCATGACCCGTCCATGGTTGTCGTTAGTGGGGCTGTCGTTAGTGGGGCTGTTGCTAAGCGGTTGCGGTGGTAGCTCGGTCCCCTCCGGCGGTTGTGATGGCAGTTGTGTCTCTAGCAGTAGTTTTCTTAGCGTGGTGGATGTCGAAAATATTATTGCGGCCGCGGTGCTTGAGGCAGATCAGCGCGGCGTTAGTGCAACCATCGCGGTATCCGATCGAGTCGGTAATGTATTGGCCGTTTATGCCATGGCTGGCGCCACCAGTGAAGTCACTATTGCGTCGCCTTATCCGGTTACCGGCGGGCTAGAAAATATTAGTTTTATTCCTGCTTCTTTAGCCGCTATTAGCAAGGCAATTACCGGTGCGTATTTGTCTAGTGAGGGCAATGCGTTTAGTTCGCGCACGGCCAGCCAAATCATTCAAGAACACTTCAATCCGGGCGAGCGCAATCAGCCCGGCGGTCCATTATTCGGTGTGCAATTTTCTCAGCTTTCTTGTTCTGATCTAACCGTGCGCGCCAGTGCTGGCCAGCATGGGCCTAAGCATGCGCCGCTAGGTTTGGCGGCCGACCCTGGTGGTTTCCCTTTATATCGGAATGGCACGGTGGTGGGTGGCATCGGCGTGGTGGTGGACGACCAATACAGCTTTGATGCCAATGTATTTGATACAGATATTTCTTTGGATGAAGTGGTGGCGCTGGCCGGCAGTCGTGATTTGCAGGCGCCAGCTGATCGTCGTGCCAACCGTATTGTTATTGAGGGCAAACAGTTGCGTTACAGCGACATGAGCCCCGTTATGGTGCAAAGCCGTGGGCAGCCACTGCCAGTCTTTGCTTCCCTCGGTGGCGCCTTGTTGACCGTGCCGGGTTATAGCGCCGGCACTATTATTCCCGGACAGGTTTTTGGTCGGGCGTCATCCGGTGTTAGGCCAGATAATGAAAACTTTTTCCCCGGGCGTGATGCATTTGTGTTGGTGGACGGCGCTGACGCTCCGCGCTTTCCGCCGCAGGCGGCCACTGATGGTGTCGGCGGACTAACGCTGGTAGAAGTCACCACATTGTTAGATCAAGCTTTGGCGGTGGCCAATCGTGCCCGTGCACAGATTCGTCGACCGTTAGGCAGTCAGGCACGGGTGACCATCAGTGTGGTGGACCGCAATGGTGTGCCGCTGGGTTTGGTACGCACTCGTGATGCACCTATGTTCGGCACGGATGTGTCGTTGCAAAAAGCACGTACCGCCGTGTTTTACTCCAGCGGTTTGGCGGCAGCTGAGCTGCAGGGCGTGCCTGATGCGGATTACCTTGGCCCAGTGCTAGTGGGCGGCGCACCGACGGTGGCCAGCAGTATTGATATTGCTGATTACGTTACTGCGTTACGTACCGTGCTTGGTAGAGGTACAGCATTGTCTGATGGTGCGGTGGCTTTTACTGATCGAGCAGGAGGCAATTTATCGCGGCCCTATTTTCCCGATGGACTGCGTGATGCTCCGCCAGGGCCGCTATCAAAGCCGGCAGGGCAGTGGAGTCCGTTTTCAACTGGCTTGCAGCTGGATATCGTTTATAACCAGCTGATTGGTCATGTTGCCTTTGCGGCCGGTTTGGTGGCGGGTGATGTCAGCATTGGCTGCAGCACGATTAGTCGCACCATCCCCGGCGGCACAGCTGATCCTCTGGCGAATGGCATGCAGGTCTTTCCCGGCAGCGTGCCTATTTATCGTGGCGGCACTTTGGTCGGGGCAATTGGCGTGTCCGGTGACGGCATTGAACAAGATGACATGATCTCGTTTCTCGCCGTGCACCAAACCGGTGAAATACTGCCTGCGATCAATAATGCCCCTGTTGCCATGCGCGCAGATCAGCTCACCCCACTGGGCACACGCTTGCGTTATGTGCAGTGTCCACAGGCGCCGTTTCTGGATAGTGCAGAGCAGACGCCATGCGGAGGCAAGTGATGCGGCCCGCGCTGAAACATTACTTCGCCTCACTGCTGTTGGCGCTGCCGCTCACTCTGCAGGCTGCTTGCCCGCCATTGGACGACACACAGTCAGTACGGCTGCCCGGCAAACACAGCGACGACCGTTATCAGCAGGCCTGCGATGCTAATGCCTTGCCTGCAGCGCCACTGTTTCAGGACCAACCCTTACAAGCGGTGCCGGATCGCTGGCGCATTGTTGATAGCTTGCCCGGCTATGATCACAGCCTGTGGAATCCCTATCAGCGCAATGTGCTCAAAGGCGACAAGCCAGTTTGGGGTGAATGGTTTTTTTCACTGACCGCATTATCTGACACAGTGATTGAGCTGCGATCTTTGCCCACACCAGTGGGCAGTCAGACTACCAATAATGCCGGTGATATTGATATTTTCGGTAGCGGCAAACAAAGCACCTTTAACCAAAACCTTCTGGTCGAGTTAGTCTGGCTACGCGGCGACACCGTGTTTCGGCCGCCGGACTGGGAGTTCCGTTTTATTCCCGTGTTCAACTTTAACCACAGCGAAGCGGAAGAAGTTCGTGCGCTTCATATCGATCCCCGTGATGGTATTACCCGTAATGATGATCATGTTGGTATTCAGGGCGCTTTCGTTGATTACCATATTCGCAACGTGTCAGAGCGCTATGACTTCGACAGCATTCGTGTAGGCATCCAGCCTTTTAATGCAGATTTTCGTGGCTTTCTTTTTCAGGACAGTCCATTCGGTGTCAGGCTGTTTGGTACTCGCGACAACAATATTTTTCAATACAACCTGGCTTGGTTTCGGCGCTTAGAGAAAGACACCAACAGTGGTTTAAATGACGCCGGTGTACGGCTGCGCGATGACGATGTCTTCGTCGCTAACTTGTATTGGCAGGACTTCTTGAAGAAGGGCTTTATTAGCCAGCTCACCCTGCTACATAACCGTAACCGCGAAGACGACTTCTTTTACGACAACAATGGCTTTATTGCTCGGCCGGCATCACTGGGCCAGGAAATGCCGCGTAATTACGACATCACCTATCTTGGCTACAACGGCGATGGTCATATCGGCCGGCTGAATCTGACCACATCGCTATACGCGGCTGCCGGTACTAATGAGCCGGGTGTGATGAATGATAAGCGCACCGATGTACGCGCTACCTTTGCCGCCTTTGAAGCAGGCATGGATGTTAACTGGATACGTCTACGTGCCACTGCCGTGCATGCCTCAGGCGATCGCAACCCGTTTGATGACGTAGAAACCGGCTTCGATGCCGTGTTTGAAAACCCCATTATCGCTGGCGCAGATACCAGCTTTTGGATTCGTCAGGGTGTGCCGTTTATTGCTGGTGGTGGCGTCACCTTGTCCACCCGTAATGGCTTGTTGCCGAATCTGCGCTCTTCCAAAGAACACGGCCAATCAAACTTTACCAATCCGGGCTTGCGCTTACTCGGCGTGGGTGCCGACCTTGATTTCACCCCAACTACACGACTTAGCTTTAACGCCAACCACCTTTCCTTTGATCGCACTGAAGTGATTGAAGTGTTGCGCCAGCAAAGAAACATCGATCGAGAGATCGGCTGGGATATTTCTGCGGCGCTAATTTGGCGACCCATGGCGATCCAGAACATTGTTGCACGGTTGTCGGTGGCAAAACTTATGCCTGCTGACGGCTTCGATGATCTTTTCAAGACCGAGTCGAATTACTCCGTTCTTGGCAATCTGATACTGACGTACTGAGGCAATATGGGACAGGGACTGCACCACTTAAAATACCTGCTAGTGACTTTGCTTTTTTCACTTTTTTGTACCGCCTTGCATGCCAGTGAAGCAGCGGTAGAAAAAATTGAGAATCGTGTTACGGCTCCCTCTGCACCATCATTCCAGACACTGCTAGAGGCTGATAAAAAAAGCAGTGGTTGCGCTAGTTGTCACACTGAATCTGATAGCAAGACCATGCATGCCAATCCAGCCGTAGTGCTGGGCTGTGCTGATTGTCATGGCGGTAACGCACAGGTGCAAAAGCCGGATGGCGCTGAGCCTAAGGATGAAGCCTATCTCGACGCGATGAAGCAGGCGCATGTGATGCCTGATTATTCTGCTAAGTGGCACTGGCCAAGTAGTGCTAACCCTAAAGGCAGCTACACCTTGTTGAACAAGGAGTCGCCCGAGTATGTGCGCTTCGTTAACCCCTCTGATTATCGTGTGGTGCGCGAAGGCTGTGGTGCTTGTCATATGCCACAGATCCTTGCTGCGGAACGCTCAATCATGGCCACCGGTGCGATGCTTTTTGGTGGCGCTTCCTATAACAACGGCATCTTACCGTTTAAACGTTACATTCTTGGCGAAGCCTATACCCGTGACGGCCAGCCCGCCGCCATCACGCCACTGATGCCACCAACAGAAGACATGACACACAGGTTTGGCACATTGAAAAAACTACTGCCTTTACCTGCTTGGGAAACGGTAAAGCCAGCGGATGTGTTTCGTGTGTTTGAAGACGGTGGCCGCAATATCAACAGCCTGTTCCCAGAAGTGGGCATTCCTAATTCGCTCGGCCTAATTCAGCGTTTAGAGGAGCCGGGCCGGCCCGATGTCAAGCAGTCTAATCGTGGCGCGGGCACAGGCGGTCGCATTGCGGTGCCACTGATTAATATTACCAAGACACGTTTGAATGATCCGCTGATGTGGTTCCTTGGCACCAATGATCAGCCCGGTGACTACCGCAGCTCTGGCTGTGCTTCTTGTCATGTTGTCTATGGCAATGATCGTGATCCACGCCACAGTGGTAACTACGCTAAACACGGTCACTGGGGCACCAGCGCCAGTAAGGATCCGGTAATTCCAAAAGAAGAGCCTGGCCATCCGATTAGCCATCAATTTACTCGAGCGATTCCAACTAGCCAGTGCATGGTGTGTCACATGCACCAGCCCAACATGTTTATGAATACCTACTTGGGTTACACCATGTGGGATTACGAAGCGGATGCCGCGGCCATGTGGCCGGAGAAACAGCACTACCCCAGTGACGAAGAAATGCGCAAGGTCTATGACCGCAACCCAGAAGGGGCGGCCGCTCGTGGCAAGTGGCGTGATTTAGATTTTCTCTCCTCAGTCTGGGAGCTAAATCCACAATTAAAAGACACGCAATTTGCCGACTACCACGGCCACGGCTGGAACTTCCGTGCGGTGTTTAAGCGCGACCGTGAAGGTAATTTACTTGATGCAGAGGGCGAGCAGGTCTCTTCAGGCGATCCAGAAAAGTTTGAAAAAGCGGTACACCTTTCTTCCATCCATGTGGATGTCGGCATGCATTGTGTTGACTGTCACTTTAGCCAAGACAGCCATGGCAACGGACATTTATATGGCGAAGTCGGTCACTCTGTAGAGATCGGTTGTAAAGATTGTCACGGTACTGCTGACAACTATCCCTCGTTGCGTACCAGCGGTGCGGCGGCAGTATCTGGCGGGCAAGATTTATCATTGCTGCGCAACCCAGATGGGCAGAAGCGTTTTGAATGGGTCGGTGGTGAGCTAATTCAGCGCTCTCTTGTCACGCCAGGGCTTGAGTGGAAGATGAGCTTGGTGAAGGACAGCGTTGACCCACAGCATGGCCAATACAATGCCAAGGCCGCGCGGGCTAAACTGATGAGCACAGACACCAACTCGTTGGCGTGGGGCTTGTCAGTAAACGCGCAAGAGCGTGCGCATAATGATGAAGAGGTGGAGTGTTATACCTGTCACACCTCGTGGACTACTTCCTGTGGCGGCTGCCATCTACCGATTGAAGCCAACTGGAAAACGGAAAGGCTGCACTATGAGGGCGGCGAGACGCGTAATTACGCCACCTACAATCCACAGGTGGCGCGCAGCGAAATGTTTATGCTGGGCAAGCGTGGGCCGGTACATGATGAGCGTATTGCGCCAACACGCTCGACCTCTGCCTTGGTGTTGAGCTCCACCAACGCTAATCGTGAACGCATCTATATTCAGCAGCCGCCGGTTTCCGCCAGTGGTTTTAGCTCGCAAGCATTCAATCCGCATTACCCGCATACCGAGCGGCGTACTGAGACAAAAACCTGTACCGATTGTCACCTTTCCAAGGACAACGATAACAACGCCATCATGGCGCAGCTACTTATGCTGGGCACCAACTACATCAACTTTGTCGGCCGCTTTGCCTGGCTCGGCGGTGAGGGCGGTGTGCAGGCCGTGGCGGTGACAGAGTGGGATGAGCCACAAGCTGTGTATGGCTCCTTCCTGCAACGCTATGCTTATCCAGATTATTACCAGCAGCACCTCAAGCGTGACCTGAAGCTGCCAGAGCAATACTCTCAAGCAGGTGGTCGTGCCGGCTGTGTGCAGATGCGCGGTGAGTATCTGTATGTTGCTGAGGGCAAGAATGGCTTTCGTGTTTATGACATTGCTGGTATCGATAACAAAGGCATATCGCAGCGTGTCATTAGCGCGCCCTTTAGCCCGCTTGGCCACAATGCCCGAGTGCCAAGCAGCAATGCCACTTGCATGGCACTCGCCACCACTCAGCCAGTAGCGCCGCAACGTAATGTTGGCGACCTGATGCGCATTGAAAATCTTGAGCAGCCATTCCATCCGATCTATTCCTATGCAGTAATTAGCGATGCAGAAGAAGGGCTGATCCTGACGGACATCACGACCTTTGCCGATGGCGAGTTCCGCAATAACTTATTGGAGCGCGCAGTCAGTTGGAATGAAGGTGGTGTTCTCGATGGTGCCCGCCATGTGATTTTAGGTGGCTATTACGCCTATGTTTCCACTCCCAAGGGTTTGGTGATTGTTAGCTTAGACAATCCGCTTGAGCCGCAGTTGGTAACCCGTATCGCGCTAGAGGATGTCCGCGCCAGTGCGCTGCAGTTCCGCTACTTGTTGGTCACCCATGCCGCTGGCGTGAGCGTCGTCGATGTCACCTTGCCCGAGCAGGCTAAGTTGATTGGCAATAACACCATTGCCCTTAAGGATGCGCGTGGTCTGCATCTGGCTCGTAGCTATGCCTATGTAGCCGCCGGCAAAGACGGGCTGGTGATTATTGATATGAAAAATCCTGAGCAGCTCAAACTGTTCCAGCGTTTTACTGCCGGTGGCGCGCTTGAGGATAGCTACGATGTCATTGTTGCTAGCACTAACGCTTCGGCCTTTGCCTATGTGGCAGATGGCATTGGTGGCTTGAAGGTGGTGCAACTGACGTCGCCATCTAGCCAGCCTAATTTCTATGGCTTTAACCCTGCACCAGTGCCGCAATTAATTGCCCGTGCGGATACTCGCTTCCCCGCGTTGTCGTTATCGCGCGGCTTGGAGCGTGACCGCGCCGTAGATGAAACAGGGCAACAGGTGGCGGTGTTTGGTCGGCACGGCTCGCGGCCATTTAATCTGCAGGAAATGCGCAAACTGTTTTTGAATAAAGATAACAAGCCGTGGTTTGTCGGTGATGCGGTGATTGGCGGTCAGTCTGCAGCCGAAGGAGACAAGCAATGAACAAAGTGTGGCTGGTTGCTTTGCTAACGCTGAGCAGCGCTGCCTGGGCGGCAGATAAACATATGGGTGTGGCCACTTGTGCTTCGTCTGTGTGCCACGGCAGCAGCTCAGAGCGCAGCGGTGGCGACATCATGCACAGTGAGTATGTGATCTGGGGGCAACGTGATCCCCATTCAGGCGCCTATGCCACCTTGCTTAATAAGCAGTCACAAAGGATTGCCAAAAACCTTGGCATTGGCCCAGCTCATGAAGCCAAGGCCTGCCTTAGCTGCCATAGCGATTATGTTGCCAAGGAAGAGCGTGGCGCGCGCTTTCAGCTTAGCGACGGCGTTGGTTGTGAATCCTGTCATGGTGGCTCGGAACGTTGGTTGTCGTCGCACACAGAGCGTGGTGTGACCCATGACGATAATCTACAGCGCGGCTTGACCTTGTTGCAGGATGCCGGTGTGCGCGCCGAAGTCTGTGCCAGTTGTCATGTTGGTGACGGCGAGCACATAGCGGACCACGACATTATGGGCGCCGGCCACCCACGCTTGCAGTTCGAGCTGGCGACCTACAGCCGTTTTTTGCCCGCGCATTACCGTGATGACGCGGCTTACCAAAAAAGAAAACATGCACCGGATTCATTGGAACTGTGGGCAGCTGGTCAACTGCGTAGTGCCCGTAATATTTTGCAGGGGCTGGGCAGCAAGCGCTTTATGGCAACGCCAATGTGGCCGGAGCTATCATTTTTTGATTGTCATGCCTGCCATGCGCCGATGGACGCAGAAAAGTGGCAGCCACGAGCGGTCGGCACACTGCCTCCTGGTGCGGTGCGCTTGAATGACAGTGCTTTACTGATGGTGGCTTGGTTGCTAGATGCTAGCGATGCTGCTGCGGCTCAGCAGTGGCGCAAGGGGATTAGCAACTTGCATGAGGCCAGTCAGCAGGGCAGTGCGGAGGTCAAACAGGCCAGCAGTAAACTGTTACGCCAACTGGATGAGCTGTCTGCCCAGTTAACTGAGTCGCCACACTCAGTGCAGCCGAAGCTGTTGTTTAGACGCATCAGCGAAGACGCCCTAAACGCGACCTTCAATGACTATATGACGGCGGAGCAAGTGTTGATGGTGTTAGCTCTGTTAGCAGAGAAACAGCAGCTGGAGCCAGCCATGCTAGATGGCTTGTATGAAAGCATGGCAGACCAGCATCATTTCCGTTCGACGGAGTTTTTACGTGCCTTGCAGGAGTACCAGCAGAGCACGCCAAGGTAGAACGTCTGGGTAACGCTTTGAAGAAAAAAGAGCGCCCCAAGTTAATGGGGCGTTCTTTTTTTCGGCCCACGAGTGCTGGCCGTCGTCGAGCGTCCAGCTGGACGAGCAGGTTTGGCTCTGCTGCTATTTCTGTCCGCAGCTTGGCCAGTGGCTGGTCGAGCACCCTTGCCGGCAGTCTGCTCGCGCGGGGGCAAGCCAGTGTGCTGGGTTTGAATAGTGCCCGGGCTTGGCGCGGTAGCGCTGGCACGTCGCTGCGGTGGTCGTGATGAGTTCTTATGTCGTGGTGACTGATAGTCACGACCATCACTGGGCTGCGTCTTTGGAATCAGGTGCTGAGGCCCGTCACCAATCAAATCAGCCCGACCCATACGCTTGAGCGCCTCGCGTAGCAGCGGCCAATGTCTTGAGTCGTGATAGCGCAGGAACGCTTTGTGTAGAGTGCGCTGCTCCGGCGTTTTTGGCGTTTCAATGGCATCACTCTTGTAGGTGATCTTACGCAGCGGGTTTTTGCCGGAGTAATACATGGCGGTGGCGCTGGCCATCGGTGATGGATAGAACGCTTGCACCTGATCGGCACGGAAGCCATTACTTTTTAGCCACAGCGCCAGATTCATCATGTCTTCATCTTTGGTGCCAGGGTGCGCCGCAATAAAATAAGGAATCAGATACTGTTTCTTACCCGCTTCTTTAGAAAACTGTTCAAACATTTTCTGAAAAGCAGCATAGGAGCCGATGCCCGGCTTCATCATTTTTGACAGCGGGCCTTCCTCAGTATGCTCTGGCGCAATTTTTAAATAGCCACCAACATGATGAGTAACCAGCTCACGCACATACTCTGGATCTTGTATGGCCAAGTCGTAGCGCAAGCCAGAGGCGATCAGGATTTTTTTCACGCCTTTAATTTGTCGCGCTTTGCGGTACATCTGTGTCAGGTGAGAGTGATCGGTATTTAAGTTCTCACAAATGCCCGGGTAAACGCAGCTGGGTCTACGACAGGCTGCTTCGATTTCGCGGCTTTTACAGGCAATGCGATACATATTCGCAGTGGGGCCGCCCAGGTCAGAAATCACGCCAGTAAAGCCTTTCACTTTGTCGCGAATGTCTTCAATTTCACGCAGCACAGATTCTTCTGAACGGTTTTGAATAATGCGACCTTCGTGCTCGGTAATAGAGCAGAAAGTACAGCCACCAAAACAGCCGCGCATAATGTTGACGGAGAAACGAATCACTTCCCACGCCGGAATTTTTGCATCGCCGTACACCGGGTGCGGTGAGCGCGCATAGGGCAGGTCGAATACGTAATCCATCTCTTCGGTAGACAGTGGAATCGGTGGTGGATTTAACCAGACATCGACTTCTGCATGTCGCTGCACCAGTGCGCGCGCATTGCCCGGATTGGTTTCTAAATGCAGTACCCGACTGGCATGGGCATACAGCACCGCATCGCTACGTACTTTTTCAAAGGAGGGCAGGCGGATGACACTGTTTTCACGTTTCAGTTTGGGGTGCGGCATGATCTGTACGACTTGCTCGCCGTCGTCATTGTGGGCGCCCTGCAGCGGATCACTGCGGCGCTCAACTTCGCACTGCTCTAATTCTTGCGTGTTTACATAGGGATTAATAATGCGATCGACTTGGCCTGGGCGATCGATACGGGTGGAGTCAATTTCCCAGTAGCCTTCAGGCGTGTCGCGGCGAATAAAAGAGGTGCCGCGCACATCGGTGATCGACTCGACCGACTCTCCACGGGCAATGCGATGAGCCACTTCGACGATGGCCCGCTCGGCGTTGCCATAGAGCAGTAGGTCAGCGGTGGCATCAAGCAAAATGGAGCGGCGCACCTTGTCTTGCCAGTAATCATAATGAGCAATACGCCGCAGCGATGCTTCAATGCCACCCAAAATAACGGGCACATCTGACCACGCTTCTTTACAGCGGTGGGAGTACACCAGTGAGCTACGGTCTGGGCGCTTGCCGGCTTCGCCGCCAGCGGTATAAGCATCATCGGAGCGCGGCTTACGGTCAGCGGTGTAACGGTTGATCATCGAATCCATGTTGCCAGCCGCAACACCGAAGAATAGATTCGGTTTGCCGAGCGCCATAAAGGCGTCTTTCGAGGTCCAGTCCGGCTGAGCAATGATGCCAACGCGGAAGCCCTGTGATTCGAGCAAGCGGCCGATAATGGCCATGCCGAAGGACGGATGATCAATATAGGCGTCACCGGTGACGATAATAATATCGCAGGAGTCCCAGCCGAGCTGATCCATCTCCGCCCGTGACATAGGCAAGAACGGTGCTGTGCCAAAGCACTCAGCCCAATATCGGTGATAACCGAACAGTTCAGTGCGAGGACGAGGGATCGACAGGGCAGACATGTAGCATCCGGAAGGCGTAGGGTCGCGTATTGTACTCTCTGGCCGGATTAACAGCGAATACCGTTGTGTCTATCGTCCAGTCAGGGCCCGAAGCGGTAGTGTTAAAGCTGGTAATATCCACAGGGATGGCCGGCAGAGGCCGTGAGCTAGGTCGGGTTTATTGTTATAATTATATGCAAAATTTGAATAAGAGAGTGTGGTCCGGCAGAGAGGGGCATGCGCTAAAGCTCTTGTAATAGGACGTTCAGCACTAAAAAGGAAAGCCAGTTATGTCTTTGATCAGTGACGCAGCGATCGAACTTCAGTCTGACGAAAGTCTGATCTGGAGTCTGAGCGAGTTTGACGATCATCGCCGTGCCTTAGACTTTGTCCGGCGCTTTCGCGACTCGTTGTGCGTTTACTCAAGTAGCGTTGAGCAAATCTATGCCTGCTATGACGTGATTGTTCCACCGGGTGAAGCCGGTGATCTAGTCGTGATTCCAGACCTCGAGGCATTTACTGAAACTTGGTACTCGATTCCAGAGAAAGCACTGTTAAGTACCGACTACACCATTGTTCCCGGTGGCATCTTGGGCCGCAGTGGTCTGTTTCTGCACACCAGAAGCGCGGACGGCAAAGGCGGCAAAGCAGTGCCGCTGGCGACAGGTCTAGACTTGGTTGCTGAGGAGTTTGAGAAGCGTGGTGAGGAGTTCCTGCCGACTCTCGTAAAAGGAAGCCTGCGTGCCTTCAATAAGCAGGCGCCGACTCTGCGCTTGCACCGTCTTGACACCAAGGTGATGCGAGAGAAGTCGCGCTTCGAACTGAATGATATTCGCTCGAGCATGCGTAAAAAGCTGCGCGAGTGCCGCTAACCCCCCTATTTAGGGGAATGTAAACACGCTCCTTGTGCGGGTACGGTTAAGCACCATTTGTGCTCTTGCCTGTGTGTCCCAACAAGGAGAAGTTTGTATGTCCGCTAGGATTAAAATATCCCTACTTGCAGCCTCTATATCTGTATTAGCCGGTTGTGCTGCTAGCACGCCACCGCCGCCGCCTACTTTTAATCCTGCTGCTGCAGCAACGACGCAAGCAGATACCTTTATTGGTTCTAGCAAGTCAGTCGAAAAAGACATGGCTAAAGTTAAAAAAGTGGCACTGACAGCCTGTAACGTCATGTTTGCTGATGAGAGCAGTGCTAGCGCTTCTACTGCTGCCGGTATGTTTGGTGATCCGGCCCACTCAAAAACCAGTCGCATGGATAGCAAAGTGATTGTGGTCTATACCATGAGCGGTTTGGATGATGCGGTCATGCAGAAAATGACTGACGATATTTGCAACAGCGCTGAGCAGCGCATGGGCAAAGCTGGCCTAGAAGTTGTGCCACGTAGCGCGCTGGCCAGTAATGAAAGCTACCAGAAAATGCTCTCATCCGGACGTAAAAGCCCCTATGAATATAAAATGGGAGACAGCACTTATAAGGTGTTCTCTGCCACTGGCAGCACTATTTTTGATGATCGCTACATAGGCAAAGTGTCTGGCTTGGGTCAAGCATTTAAAAGCGCTGCTGGTAGTTCTGGAGCACAGCTGGAAGCACAGCTGATGAATGAGATGGGCATCGACTCTGTACAGATGAATATGCTGGTGGATTTTGCCAAGCTTGAATCTGATGGCCACAACAAAGCCACGGCTGTACGCGACAAGAATCGGGCAAAAGTGAGTGGCACGGTGCAGCTGTCCATCAGCGGTGATGTCAGCATTAAGCCAGCCGCTGGCCTGAAGTGCTGGAAAAAGCCATTCGGCAAGGGTGAGGAGTGTGCAGTAGAAAGTAGAGCCGCATTTTTCACTAAAAGACCCGTGTTGGCTGACGAGCAGTTCTACAAGGAAGTGCGTGAGGCGACCAAAACTTCTGACAAGCTCGCCTCTGGTCTGACCAAGGGCATCGCACTTTTCTCTGCCTTAGGTGGGGTGTCCAGCACTTCTACTTCGATAACCCGTTACAGCGTCGACGTGGAGCCGGCACAGTTTGCTCAGGTGGGTGGTAAATACATGAATGGCTTTATGGACATGATGTTTCTTAGCGCCAATAACGCTCGCACTAATGGTAAGTAATTTCTGAAAGGCTTTTAAGGCGGCTTCGGCCGCCTTTTTTTATGCGCTTGGTTTTGTTGATTACTCTGCATCCAGTCGCGCACTACTGACTCGATTTTCACTCACATCAGCTATACTGCCGCTTCTTGTGGAGAGGGCAGTGTATGAAGTACCAAGGAGCCAGTCAGTTTAGTCACCAGCAGCCGAGTAAAATTGGCGTACTGATTACCAACTTGGGCACCCCGGATGCGCCGACCCCCTCGGCCCTGCGGCGCTATCTGGCCGAGTTCTTGGCTGATCCACGCGTAGTGGAAGTGCCACGACTATTGTGGTTCTTTATTTTGCATGGCGTCATTTTGCGTATTCGTCCACGCCGCTCAGCGCACTCCTATCAAACCGTTTGGACCGAGCAGGGCTCGCCGCTGGCGCTGCACACCTTGGCCCAGCGTGATGCGTTACGTGCTGCTTTGCAGCCCCAGTGGGGCGAGGACTTGGTGGTGGAGTGTGCCATGCGTTATGGCAACCCTTCCATTAGCAGTGTGCTCGAGTCGATGCAGCAGCAGGGCGTACGTCAGTTGGTAGTACTGCCGTTGTATCCGCAGTATTCCGCCACCACCACAGCGTCCACGTTTGATGCTATCGCACAGGACTTTGCTCAGCGTCGCTGGTTACCCGATTTACGTTTTATTAGTCATTACCATGACTTCCCCGCTTACATCGAAGCCATGGCCGTGCAGATTGAAAGTCATTGGGCCGAGCATGGCCGCGCAGACAAGTTGCTGCTGTCCTATCACGGTATTCCGCTGCGCTACCTGCACAATGGCGACCCTTACCACTGTGAGTGCTATAAAACCTCACGCTTGCTGGCGGAGCGGTTGGGCTTGGATGAAAACCAGTGCTTGACCACCTTCCAGTCACGCTTTGGCCGTGAGCCCTGGTTACAGCCCTATACCGATTCCACGCTGAAGGCCTTGCCGCAGCAGGGCGTAAAAAGAGTGCAGGTGTTTTGTCCTGGTTTTTCTTCTGACTGTTTGGAAACTATTGAGGAAATTGACGTAGAAAACCGCGGCTACTTTCTTGCCGGCGGCGGCGAACAGTTTCAGTATATTCCTGCATTAAATGCGCAAGCAGCCCATATCAGTGCCCTGGCTGAGCTGATCAACAAGGAACTTACTGGCTGGAACAAGCCTGATAACAGCAGCGCCACTCTTGCTGCCCGTGCTCAGCGTGCGGATGCGCTGCGCTAGTTAGAGAATACTTTTCAGTGTCTTGCGCACTGCGCTCCAGCGGTTGACCAGCAGTGCCGCAAAAATCAGTAAGCAGCCGAGCAGCTGCATTACCGTCATGGTCTCGGCAAACCAGAGTGCCGCGAACAATGCCACCCAGACAGGCTCTATCACCATAATCACGACACCGTGACTGGTGCTAGACAGACTTTGTGCCCAGGTTTGAAAAAAGAACCGTGCGGAGGTGCCAATAGTGGCGCTGGCGACGATCCAGACATACAGCATCGGTGTAAAGTTGCTGAACGTTGGCTGCCATGGCTCTAGCACTAACGATGCGGCACCGGTCACGGCCGACACGGTCAATACCATCAAGGTTGTCAGCACCAAGGGTGGAATCCCCTGATACTGACAGACATCACCGTTTTTATTGGTGCGTGAGCTGATGTTGGCGGCGCGGGTGTTGAGCGCATAGTAGAAGGCAAAGCCAAACGCTGAGATAAGAAAGAAAGCCTGACCAAGCTCGGTACGAAAACCACCTTGTAAGGTCAGCAGAGCAAGGCCGCACAGCGCCACGGGAATGGCCAGCCAAGTGCTGGTCGGCGGTGTTTCATCATACAGGTAGCGGCCGATGATGGGCACCATCAGCACGCCGAGGATGGTCAAGAAAGCACCTTCACCAACATGGTTGGCATGGCTTAAGCCAAGCACCCAAAAGCACATGGCAAAGCCGAAGGCCAAGCCTACTGGCAGTGCTCGACCTAGCTGTTCTTTATTTATGCTGAGCAGTTGGCGCCAATCAAAAGCAGCGAGCAGCAGCCCGGCCAATAAAAAGCGCAAGGACATAAACAGTAACGGCGGCATAAGCTGTACCGCTTCGCGAGAAAAGATCCAGCTAAAGGCGGACAGTACAGTGACCAGCAGCAGTAACAGGTCGGATTTGTTTGCTTGGGAGAGTGCCACGGCGATAGCTCGGCGGTAGAACGGTCATGGCTGCGAAGCATAGCATGCGGCACAATCAAGCGAACGCGAACGAACGGACTTTATGATGGAAACAATGCAGTTCGCAGAAAATGAAGTCAGGCTGCTGGAAAACAGTATGGATGCGCTGGGACTACGCACGCACCTGGCCGATCATGCCCGACAAAGCTTGGATATCCAGACCTATATTTTCCATGATGGTCTCACCACCCGCTTGCTTATACAGTCTTTGCTAGAGGCCGCTGACCGCGGTGTGCGCATCCGTATGCTGCTGGATGACATGACCAGCTACGGTCAAGAAGCCCGCATTAGTGCGCTGGCGTGCCACGCTAATATTGAGGTGCGGCTATTTAACCCGTTACGCTCTGGCCGTGGTTTCAACCTGACTCGAATTTTATTTTTCCTTAATGACGTGCGCCAGTTGCATCGACGCATGCATAACAAACTCTGGTTAGCAGATAGCCAGCTAGCCATCACTGGCGGTCGTAACCTCGGTGACGAGTACTACGACGCTTCTAGCGAAACAAACTTCAGCGACATTGATTTACTTATTCGTGGGCCAGTAGTCGCACAGATGCAGACTAGCTTTGACAGTTACTGGAACAGCTCTTTGGCTGTTCCTATCGCGAAGTTTCGTCCCTTTGCACCTAATGATGAAGAGCACAAACGCTGGCGTTTGCGTGTGCGTGACCGGATTAAAAGTGCCATGCGTGAACGTGAGGGCTATGTCACATCGTTGCAGCGCTGGCAACGAACCGGGCGCGGCCAGCACCTGCTTAATGAGATGCTATCCGTGGATGCAGGGCTGTTGGTGGACAGTCCAGAAAAGATGGCTCAAGTGCTGCCTTGGCCAATAGAGCAGCAGGCCTTTAGCCCTCTGATTGAGAGAGTGCGAGCGGTGCGTCGAGAGCTGATTTTGGTTGGTGCGTATTTTGTTCCTGGCGAGCTTGGCATGGGGCTGTTCAAAGAGCTGATTGACCGCGGTGTGCGTGTGCGTGTGTTGACCAACTCCTTGGCCGCCACCGACCTTCCCTTAGTGCACGGCGGCTACACGCTGTATCGTAAAGCGCTGTTAGAAATGGGGGTGGAGCTTTACGAGATGCGCGATCGGCAAAATCGCTCCTACCGGTGGCGCTGGCCCTGGCAAGGAAAGGTGAGCCTGCACTCTAAGGCAATGATTTTTGATGACCAGAGCGCCTTTGTGGGTAGCTTTAACTTAGATCCGCGTTCGGTATTTTGGAATACAGAAATTGGCGTGCTGATGAATGGTCGCACTGTTGCTGGACAGTTAAAGCAGCTAGTAGAGTTGGCCATGTCAGCAAATATCAGCTACCGATTGGGCTTGGATAAAAAACAGCAGCTACGTTGGTTTTATCAAACTAAAAAGGGCTTAGAGGTGTTGCATCGCGAGCGTGCCTCTTGGTGGCGTCGATGCTTGGTCTGGCTCAGTGTGAAGTTTGCTCCGGAAGACTGGTTATAAAGCGTGCTGCTGAGTGTGATGTATTTTTGTTAATAGGAATAACACCATGGTTTGGGTAAAAGCATTTATCGCAGGATTTTTAGCCACAGTGGTTTTTCATCAAGGCGCAGTGGCTTTGTTGTGGCTTGCTGGGCTGATTGGTGGGGCCCCTTGGAATATGACAGCAGTGCCGCCATTTGCCATTCCTAAAGTTATTTCCTTGGCCTTTTGGGGTGGTGTTTGGGGGCTACCAGTGTGGTGGTTAATTCGTCGTTGGAACGGCAGCACGCAATGGTTGGCGGCGTTGTTAGTGGGCGCGGCAGGGCCTACGGCAGTGGCAGTGCTGTTGGTCTTCCCACTAAAAGGCATGGCCGTCAGCAACAACATAATTTTGATCGGCTTGATTGTGAATGCGGCATGGGGCGTGGGCGTGAGCTTTTTTATGCGCTGGCTGCGTTAATCGTTAAG
>Ga0209075_1000734_pt1 | contig 31622 bp, 28 predicted proteins | sample Stecom2011_FD_187523 | JGI IMG/M metagenome (GOLD analysis project Ga0209075, IMG submission 187523) | Agricultural soil microbial communities from Utah to study Nitrogen management - Steer compost 2011 (SPAdes) (version 2) | ecosystem: Environmental > Terrestrial > Soil > Agricultural land...
TGTCGGGCGTTGCCTGGCCCTGCTGGCCGCTATCAGCCTCACTCTGGGCGGCACTGGTCTCGTCGTGGCGCAGTTTGGCGCGAGCCATCTCCCGCTCCAGCTCTTCCTTACGACGACGCTCGATTTCTTCCATCTCTTCCCGGCTCTGGACCCGTACGTGGCTCAGCACCCTGGCAACATCCCGTTTCATACTGTCCAGCATGCTTTCAAACAGGTTGAACGCCTCGCGCTTGTATTCCTGCTTGGGGTTCTTCTGGGCGTAACCGCGCAGATGAATACCACGGCGCAGGTGATCCATATTCGACAGGTGTTCTTTCCAGAGCGTATCCAGAACCTGCAGGAAGACCTGCTTTTCAAATTTGCGCATGGATTCGGCGCCGGCGATCTCTTCCTTCGCCTTATACTCGGTCACGATAGCGTCGAGGATCTTCTGCCTCAGGCTATCCTCAAACAACTTGCTGTCTTCTTCCAGCCATTTCTGGACCGGAAGATCAATAGCCATTTCGGACTGCAACTGCGCTTCCAGGCCCGCGACATCCCACTGTTCAGGCATGCTCTGGGGCGGAATGAATTCGCTGATCAACGAACCCACGACATCTTCGCGAATGGTGTCCACCATCTCGGAAATATCGTTAGAGGCCATGACTTCGTTACGCTGCTCATAAATCACGGTACGCTGATCGTTCGCAACGTCATCATACTCGAGCAGTGTTTTACGCATGTCAAAGTTACGACCTTCAACCTTGCGCTGGGATTTTTCGATCGCGTTGGAGACCATGCGATGCTCAATGGCCTCGCCCTTCTTCATCCCCATCGCCTGCATCAGGTTCTTCACCCGCTCAGGAGCAAAGATGCGCATCAGATTATCTTCCAGCGACAGGAAGAAACGGGAAGAACCCGGGTCCCCCTGACGGCCCGCACGGCCACGAAGCTGGTTATCAATCCGCCGCGACTCATGGCGCTCGGTACCGATGATGTGCAGGCCGCCCGCTTCCAGCACCTGATTATGGCGTTCGGTCCACTCGGCCTTCGCCCGGGCTACCTCCTCCTCGGAAGGGTTGTCCAGACCCGCCACCTCGTATTCCCAGTTACCACCCAGCACGATGTCGGTTCCCCGACCCGCCATGTTGGTGGCGATGGTCACCGCACCCGGCCGGCCAGCCTGGGCAATGATCTGAGCTTCGGATTCGTGCTGCTTGGCATTCAGGATCTTGTGATCAATCCGCGCCTTCTTGAGCAACACTGACAGCAACTCAGAGGCTTCAATGGACGCCGTACCCACCAGGATTGGCCGACCTTCGGTCGTCACATCCTTGATTTCATCGATGATGGCGTGGAACTTCTCTTCCTGCGTCAGATACACCAGGTCGTTATAGTCAATCCGCTGAATCGGCTTGTTGGGCGGAATCACCACCACATCCAGGCCGTAAATCTGGCGGAATTCAAACGCTTCCGTATCGGCAGTGCCGGTCATGCCGGCAAGCTTGTCGTAAAGGCGGAAGTAATTCTGGAAGGTGGTCGAGGCAAGCGTCTGGCTCTCCGCCTGAATCTTCAGGCCTTCCTTCGCTTCAATGGCCTGATGCAGACCCTCGCTCCAGCGGCGGCCCGGCATGGTACGGCCGGTGTGCTCGTCTACGATCACCACCTGGCCACCCTGTACAATGTAATCCACATCTTTCTGGAACAAGTGATGCGCCCGCAGTCCCGAGTGGACGTGGTGCAGCAGACTCAGGTTCGCAGCGGAATACAGGCTCTCGCCCTCCTGAAGCAGACCCCGGCCAAGCAGCAGCTCTTCCACCTTCTCGTGGCCGGATTCCGTCAATTCCACCTGTCGGGATTTTTCATCGATGGTGAAGTCGCCAGTGGCTTCACCACTCTCTGGGACCTCGCCCTGCTCCAGGCTGGGTATGAGGGCATTTATCGCCTGATAGAGCTTGGAGGAGTCTTCCGCCGCACCGGAGATGATCAGCGGGGTACGGGCCTCGTCGATCAGGATGGAGTCTACTTCGTCGACGATGGCAAAGTTGAGCCCGCGCTGGACCTTGTCTTCAATGCTGAAGGCCATGTTGTCGCGCAGGTAATCAAAACCGAATTCGTTGTTAGTACCGTAGGTAATATCGGCCTGGTAGGCCGCACGCTTCTCTTCCGGCGGCTGGCCGGCAACCACGACACCCACTTCCATACCCAGGAACCGGTAAAGCTTGCCCATCCACTCAGCGTCCCGACTGGCCAGGTAATCGTTGACGGTCACAACGTGAACGCCCTTTCCGGGCAGTGCATTGAGATAAACGGCGGCTGTCGCGACCAGTGTTTTACCTTCACCGGTTTTCATTTCGGCGATACGGCCCTCATTCAGGGTCATACCACCCACCAGCTGAACATCGTAATGGCGCATTCCCATTACACGGCGACTGGCTTCGCGCACGGTAGCAAAGGCTTCGGGCAGAATCGCGTCGAGGGTTTCGCCTTCTTCCAGGCGACGGCGGAACACCGCGGTCTTGCCCTGCAACTCGGTATCCGACAGTGCGCCAAACTGCTCCTCAAGTTCATTGATACGCAAAACCACCTTGCGCATCCGCTTGATTTCGCGAGCGTTTTTACTGCCGAACATTTTAGTTGCAAGCTTTGTGAACATAGACCACTGCTTCTTCAGTTAATCGGAGGAAGCCGGCATTCTAACCTTATTTGGTGACAGGTCAAAAGGAGGGGTTCACGGGAATGAAATCAGCGGCTTGCGCGCTGGATATATTTCTCCGGATTTTCCGGTTTTCCATTGCGGATAACTTCGAAGTGCACGTGCGGCCCGGTAGAACGTCCGGTGCTGCCCATAAGAGCCACTTCCTGGCCTTTCTGCACCACATCACCCACGTTCACCTTGATGGTCTTGGCATGAGCGTAGCGGGTTACCAGGCCATCGCCATGGTCAATTTCAACCAGGTTGCCATAACCGTAGCGTTCATCAGCATAGGTAACCACGCCACCGGCCACAGCAATGATGTCGCTGCCGTCCTTGCCTGCCAGATCGACACCCGCATGCCAGGTTCGCTTGCCGGTAAAAGGGTCTGAACGGTAGCCATATTTGGACGACAACCAACCCCAGGTGATCGGCCGGCCCTGAACATAAAGCTCATCTTCAAGCTTCTGGCGCGACGCAACCTTGTCGAGCAACCGCAACTGCTTTTCACGATCTTCAATCTGCAGTTCAATCTGGTCGATCATCTCAGTCAATTCCGGAGCACTGAAAGAGTCCGCAGGCAGCATGTCTTCTTCCGGGCCACCAACTGCTGCCGGCTTGTCGAAATTGAATTCGTCACTGGCGACAATGCCGGACTCAACAAAACGCTGACCAAGGGCATCCAGCCTTAACAGGCTTCCCTGGATTCGACCAAGGCGAAGGGTGAGAGCATCAATCTGTTGTTGCACATTCTCCCGAACCCTGACAACTTCCGCCTGCTGGTCTCGAAGTTTGCCCTGCCACTCGGACACCAACTCCGACTCGGTCGGAGTTTCAGCGGCAACCTGAGTAAGGGCGATGCGATAGCCACCCCATAAAGCCGCCAGAATGACCGCCACCACCAGAAACACAAAGCCCGCAATAGCAGCAGCATTCAGGGGTATGGACCGGGGTTGCCCATGGCTTTTGCCAACGAAAATTACGTTCATATCGTCGTTCGGTTTCATGCTGGAGTCGCAACCTTGTCCTTGTAGTGCTGCGACCCGGAAAATTTCCGAGCGGGTCTGCTATCCTTAGCAACAACTACGTACTGATAAATCGTAGCACCCGGTAGACATACTCTCTGGAGACAATGTAAAACGAGTGTCATGTCGGTGCTACGCATAAAGCGTGCCGAAGTGTAACCAATCGTAAACGCCATCGTCGAGAAAAAACCGGCAATGAACAGAAAAAGTGATCAGAAAATGATCTTCAGCACGATTTCACCCAGCTCCAGCTCCACACTAAAGGAGCTGATGGCGAAGGCTGGCCTGCACATACAGGCGGAACAAACCGTGCTATCGGCGATTCCCGATGAGCTGTTGAAAGGAACTCGCTTCGTAAGCTGCCAGGACGGCGAACTGGTTCTGTCCACTGACACCGCCAGCAAGGCAACGCGGCTCAGATTTCGTCAGCACGAGATTATGGAGGCACTCAGGGAAAACGAGTTGTTCCGTTTTGTCTGGAAAATGCGCATAAAAGTGGCGCCAGCCCGATTTCAGCCCCGCAAAAAAGCAGAAAAGGCACCCCTCAGTAAAGAAAATGCCCGACTCCTCTCAGAGGAAGCCGGGCACACGAAGGATAAAGCATTGCGCGAGGTTCTCGAAAAACTCGCAAGCCACGTCCAGGAATAAGGCGTCCCGCCTTACCCCGCCGCCAGCACAGGCTTCATATAAGAGATAGGGGCAGTAGCCTCATCATCAAAGGTAACCACTTCCCACGCATCTTCTTCCGCCCTGAGCTTTCTCAGCAGCTTGTTATTCAGATCGTGGCCAGATTTAATGCCACGGAATTCGCCAATCAGGCTGTTGCCCAGCAGGTAAAGGTCGCCGATGGCATCCAGTACCTTATGCTTGACGAACTCGTCTTCGTAGCGAAGGCCGTCTTCGTTGAGGATCTTGTAGTCATCGACCACAATCGCGTTGTCAACACTGCCACCAAGTGCCAGGTTCATCGCCCGCAACTTTTCAATGTCCCGCATGAACCCGAAGGTGCGTGCGCGAGACACTTCCTTGACAAAGGAGGTGCTTGAGAAGTCGACAGTCGCAGTCTGGGCACGACCCTTGAACACCGGGTGATCGAAGTCGATACCGAAGCTGACTTTGAACCCTTCAAACGGCAGGAAAGTCGCTTTCTTGCCATCTTCTTCCACAGTCACTTCACGCTTGATCCGGATAAAGCACTTGGCCGCTTCCTGCTCTGCGATTCCTGCGGACTGCAGCAGAAACACAAACGGACCGGCAGAGCCATCCATGATTGGGACTTCAGAGGCGCTGAGCTCAACGAAGCAGTTATCAATCCCGAGACCAGCCATGGCCGAGAGCAAATGCTCTACAGTGGCCACACGTACACCGTCTTTTACCAGCGTCGTGGACAACATGGTCTCACCTACATTTTCCGCGCAGGCACGAATTTCGACCACAGGGTCCAGATCCGTCCGTCGGAAGATGATGCCCGTGTCAACAGGTGCTGGCTTGAGGGTCAGGTAAACCTTTTCCCCTGAGTGCAGGCCAACACCGGTCGCACGAATGGTATTTTTGAGTGTGCGTTGTCTGATCATCGGTTCATTATTCCGTCACAAAAGAGCGATATTCTGAGCAAAAAACTGCCCGGAGAATATCAGAATTCAAGACTGAGTACCATTTAACCAGCATGACTTTACTTAACATTTGCAATAGTCACTGGCTATGGCCAATCAGCTCACGCTTGACCGAGACTTAAGGTTCCATCAAACATCAGGAAACCTGCCTTTCGTCACATTTGAGACAGATTATCAATCAGCCTGCCGGCGAAGGAATGCGGGAATATCGAGATAGTCGACTCCCTGCTCTTCGCTTTCTTTACTCTGATCGAGTGCCACGTTGCCCTGAGTTACGGCGCGACGGCGAAGGATCGCCGGGCGATCCAGCTGGTTGTAATCGGTTTTACCGTCCAGGGTACGAGAATTGTCCACGACCTTGGTGGGTTTCTCCCGCTCTCCACCCAGACCGGTAGCAACAACGGTAACCTTCAGCTCTTCGGTCATTTCAGGATCGATAACCGTACCAACCACCACGGTGGCAGAGTCTGAAGCAAACTCACGCACAATATCGCCAACCTCGGTGAACTCGCCCAGGTTGAGGTCCATACCTGCGGTGATGTTGACCAGAATACCCTTGGCACCCTGCAGGTTGATGTCTTCCAGCAGCGGGCTGCGAACAGCTGCTTCGGCGGCTTCGCGAGCACGGTTCTCGCCGGTGGCACGGCCAGTACCCATCATCGCCATGCCCATTTCAGACATAACCGTCTTAACATCGGCAAAGTCGACGTTGATCATGCCGTTACGGGTAATCAGGTCTGCAATGCCCTGAACAGCGCCCAACAAAACATCGTTGGCTGCCGCAAAGGCGTCCAGCAGACTGGTTTTCTTGCCCATCACTGCCAACAGTTTTTCGTTGGGAATGGTGATCAGTGAATCGACGCTTTCTTCCAGTTCCTTGAGGCCAGACTCAGCGACACTCATGCGCTTGCCACCCTCAAACTGGAACGGCTTGGTCACGACGGCGACGGTGAGGATGCCCAGTTCACGGGCAACTTCTGCGACAACCGGTGCGGCGCCAGTGCCTGTGCCACCGCCCATACCGGCAGTGATGAACACCATATCGGAACCGCTCAGGGCCTCGGCGATTCGATCGCGATCTTCAAGCGCTGACTGACGTCCCACTTCCGGGTTCGCGCCGGCACCCAGGCCTTTGGTGATGTTGCCACCGAGCTGGATAATCTGGCGGGCGTCCAGATCTTTCAGAGCTTGAGCGTCGGTATTGGCGCAGATAAATTCCACACCCTCGATGTCGCTGTTAAGCATGTGGCGCACAGCGTTACCGCCGCCACCGCCAACACCAACTACCTTGATTACTGCGCTTTGCTGAACACTATCAACGAGTTCAAACATATCCCCTACTCCTTCGTGCTGTTTCCGGTCTTTCCAGGCCGGTTTATTTCGATCGTTATGTGTTTTCGAGAAACCTTCGTGTACTACCCCGGTTGACCGTCAGAAATGACCGGTAAACCAGGCTTTCATGCGCTCTACCAGAGAAGGCGCATCCTCCCCCTTGAGCACCGGCGCCCGGCCAAGATCCATTTGCCGGAAGCCATGAATCAACAATCCCACGCCAGTAGCGTAAATCGGGTTGTTGACCACTTCCGTCATCCCGGAGACCGCCTGCGGACAGGCCAGCCTCACCGGCATGTGGAAGATTTCTTCGGCCAGTTCAACCACCCCTTCCATGGTGGAAGAACCGCCTGTAATCACGATGCCCGCAGGGATCAGGTCTTCAAATCCCGAGCGGCGCAATTCCGATTGCACCAGGGTGAACAGCTCCTCATAGCGAGGCTCCACAACTTCTGCCAACGCCTGCCGAGACAGATCCCGCGGCGCGCGATCTCCAACGCTGGGCACCTTGATGGTTTCATCGGCACCTGCGAGCTGAGTCAGCGCGCAGGCGTACTTGATTTTGATTTCTTCGGCATTCTGTGTCGGCGTACGCAAAGCCATGGCGATGTCGTTGGTCACCTGATCGCCGGCAATAGGAATCACCGCGGTATGGCGGATTGCGCCACCGGTGAACACGGCGATGTCGGTGGTACCACCGCCGATATCCACCACGCAAACGCCCAACTCTTTTTCATCTTCGGTCAGGATGGCGTGGCTCGAAGCCAGCTGCTCCAGAATGATGTCATCCACTTCCAGACCGCAGCGCTTCACGCATTTCTCGATGTTCTGGGCCGCGTTGACCGCACAGGTCACCAGGTGAACTTTGGCTTCCAGGCGCACGCCAGACATGCCCATGGGCTCTTTGATGCCTTCCTGATTATCGATCACGAATTCCTGCGGCAGGATATGCAGGATTTTCTGATCGGCAGGGATCGCTACCGCCTGAGCGGCATCGATAACCCGGTCAATATCGGCCTGAGTGACTTCACGATCCCGGATGGCCACGATACCGTGGGAGTTGAGACTCTTGATGTGGCTGCCGGCGATACCGGCATACACCGAATGAATCCGGCAACCCGCCATCAGCTCGGCTTCTTCTACCGCGCGCTGAATGGCCTGAACCGTCACTTCAATGTTCACCACCACTCCGCGCTTGAGACCGCGAGACGGATGGGAACCAATACCGACGACTTCGATGGTTCCGTCCATCTTGCGCTTGCCGACAATCGCAACCACCTTGGAGGTTCCGATATCCAGGCCGACAATCATGTTTTCCGTTTCAACCGATGACATGTGTTTCACCAAACCCCAGGTTCGTAGTAATCGTTATCAGGATTTCGGTGCAGCAACCGCCGCATCCGCTTTCCACTGCACCGCCACACCATTGGTGTAGCGGGCATCAACCCGGCTGACTTCATCGACTCTGGAAGCCAGCCGGTTCTCATAAACCGTTATAAAGCGCTCAAACCGTTGCTCTACCTGGTCGCGCCCCAGTACCACTTCTATGCCGTTGGTCAGCGTTAACGTCCAGGCGCCACGCTGTTCGAGTGACAAGCCGGCAAAGCCAAGGCCATAACCAAATAACTGATCACTCATGCTCCGCGCCATCGTAATGACATCCCGTACCCGTTCATCGGGCCCGGACAGTCTTGGCAGCTTGCCAGCCACTTCCGGATTCGCCGGTGCGAACAGCTCACCTGAACGACTCACCAGCCGGCCATCACTCCAATAAGCCAGCGGCTTCTTCTCCCGGATATCAATTTCCAACCGGCCCGGCCAGACCCGCTTGACTGCGGCGGATTCGACCCAGGGTCTACGCTCCAGTTCGGCCTTGATCTCGGCCAGGTCGGTCGAGAAGTAACTTTTGCCAACCCAGACACCGGCGGCCCGCTCAATCGCCACCTGGCTGTCACCGACAAACTGGCCATGCACATCCACCGCCACGATCTGCTGATCCATGGCGGTAAGCAGTCGATCCGTTCCCCAGGGCACCAGCGCAGCCAACAAAACAACGGTGGCCCCCAGCCCGACCTGCAGCCAGGGCACGGCTGCCAGAATCGCTTTTAACACGCCAAACCGGTCGCGCCCTGGCTCTACGGTGGTTGCCCCCCGTCGCCGGGGCTGCTCGGGCGGTACTGCCCGGCTCCGGATCAGCAATGTCTCAAGCATTCGGCGCCTCCGCCACGGTATCTTTCAGTATCCGGACCACCAGTTCTTCGAAACTGATGCCTGCCGCTCTGGCGGCCATAGGCACCAGACTGTGATCGGTCATTCCCGGCACCGTGTTTACTTCAAGCAACCAGAATTCGCCATCCGCGTCCTGCATGATGTCTACCCGGCCCCAGGTACGGCAGCCGACCACGCGAAAAGCATCCAGCGCCAGGTGCTGCAGACGTAACTCGTCGTCCGGGGACAGACCACAGGGGATGCGGTACCGGGTGTCATCCGCCAGGTACTTGGCGTCATAGTCGTAGAAGTCGTGGTCGGTACTCAGCCCGATCGCCGGCAGTGCTTTGTCCTGAAGCAAACTGACCGTAAACTCCGGGCCCTCGATCCACTTTTCAACCAGCACCAGGTCATCCATTGCTGCTGCCGATTGGTAAGCCTCAACCAACTCACTGGCATTACGAACCTTACGAATACCAATGCTGGAACCTTCGTGGGCCGGTTTAACACTTAGCGGTGTGCCCAGACTGGCGACAATCTCATCCGCCTCGGCTACGGATTTCATGGCCCGAAATGCCGGAGTGGGCAAACCACAGCCCTCAAAAACATACTTGGTCCGCAGCTTGTCCATGGCCAGAGCCGAAGCAAGCACTTCGCTACCGGTATAGGGAATGCCGGCCTGACCAAGAATGGCCTGGATCGTGCCGTCTTCTCCGCCTCGGCCGTGAAGCGCGATAAATACCCGGTCGAAGTCCGGTGCTTCCGCGGTACGCAGCAAGCAGCCCCGTACGTCAACACCAAACGCATTAACGCCGGCAGACTGCAGCGCCGCCAGCACTGCCCTGCCACTTTTCAGGGACACTTCCCGCTCCGCTGAATCGCCGCCCATAAAGACCGCAACCCGGCCCAGAGCTTTAACCAGCGCAGGAGGTGCCTGATAAGGCTGGGTGTCGATGTGGGTTATATCACTCACTTTTTGCTACCCCCGCTGCGGCAAGGCGTGCTGCCACCCCGCCGATATCGCCTGCTCCCTGGGTGATCAACAGGTCGCCGTCTTGGAGTACATTGGCCAGAAGCCCTTCAATTTCGCGATTATCTTCAACGAACATCGGCTCAACTTTGCCTCGCTGCCGGATACTGCGACAGAGCGCCCGTCCGTCGGCACCGGGAATCGCCGGTTCCCCAGCCGAGTAAACGTCCATCAGAAGCAAACCATCCACCTCCGACAGCACCCGGACGAAGTCCTCATAGAGGTCTCGGGTTCGGGTAAACCGGTGCGGCTGGTAAAGCATCACGATTCGGCGATCCGGCCATGCGCCACGGGCCGCCTTTATAACGGCTTCCACTTCGGTCGGGTGGTGACCGTAATCATCCACCAGAGTGACCTGCCCGCGCGGCGCATGATACTCGCCGTACACCTGGAAACGTCGGCCAACACCGGCAAAACCGGCCAGTCCGCGACAGATCGCTTTATCATCCACGCCTTCATCTGTCGCCACAGCGATTGCTGCCAGCGCATTAAGTACGTTGTGCCGGCCCGGCATTCTGAGCTCGACATCAAGATCCGAACGGCCACCGGGGCGGCGCACCAGAAAGCTCGTTTTCAAGCCGTCTGAGCTGATGTTTTCAGCCCGGTAGTCCGCTTCCGGGTTATCAATGCCATAGGTAATGATGGCTCGGGATATCCTGGGAATGATCTCCTGAACAAACTCATCATCCACGCACATAACTGCAATACCGTAAAATGGCAGATTGTGCAGAAAATCAACAAACGTCTGCTTCAGCTTTTCGATGTCGCCGCCATAGGTTTCCATATGGTCGGCTTCAATGTTCGTCACCACTGAAATCACGGGCGTGAGATGCAGGAACGAGGCATCACTCTCATCTGCCTCAGCGACCAGATAGCGGGAGCCGCCCAGCTTTGCATTGGTACCCGCGCTGTTCAGCTTGCCACCGATAACAAAAGTCGGGTCCAGGCCCGCCTCGCCCAGGATCGACGCAATCAGGCTGGTGGTGGTGGTTTTGCCGTGAGTTCCGGCAACCGCGATACCGTGCCGGTAGCGCATGATTTCCGCCAGCATTTCCGCACGTGGAACGATCGGCACACGGCGACTGCGGGCCGACACCACTTCCGGATTGTCCTTGGCGACCGCTGAAGACACCACCACCACATCGGCCGTCTCGGTGTTTTCCGCTCGATGGCCGATCTGGACTTCTACGCCCATGGCCCTCAGCCGTTCCGTTACGGCGCTGTCTTTCAGGTCAGACCCCGAAACGTCGTAGCCCTGATTCTTCAGCACTTCGGCGATACCGCTCATACCTGCACCGCCGATGCCGACAAAGTGGATACGGCGAATCCGGCGCATTTCAGGCACCTGATATACCAGTGGCGGATTGGTTAACTCAGCCATTGGCGGCCTCCAGACAGTAATTCACGACTCTCTCCGTTGCATCGGGGCGCGCCAGCGAGCGGGCGGCCTTCGCCATTTTCAGAATTCTTTCACGGTTGCTGGTCAGGTCTCTCAAAGTCTCTGCCAGCACCTCAGGGGTCAGCTGTGACTGCGGCACAAGAATGGCTGCGCCGGCCTTTACCATGTGCTGGCCGTTGCGGGTCTGGTGGTCATCCACGGCATGCGGGAATGGCACCAGCAACGCCCCGATACCCGCAGCGCAGAGCTCCGAAACCGTTAACGCTCCGGCCCGACAGATCACCAGATCCGCCCACTCGTAAGCCTCTGCCATGTCGCGAATAAACGGCTCCACGCTGGCCTCAATGCCCGCCGCCTCGTAGGCATTTCTTGCGGCATCCAGATTCTTCTCACCGCACTGATGGCGGACTTCCGGGCGCTCGCTTTCAGAAAGCAGGGCAAGCGCTAGCGGTATCTGCTGGTTAAATACTTGAGCCCCCAGGCTGCCACCAACCACCAGCACTCTGACCGGCGTTGCCCTGTTGGCCAAGCGTTGCTCCGGTTCTGGCAGGCTGGCCAGATCTTTTCGTACCGGGTTACCGGTGCAACGGGTAACCACCTTGTCACCGAAACTGCCCGGGAAGGCCTCCAGTACCGTGGCCGCGAAACGGGTCAGCAACCGGTTAGTCATGCCCGCCACGGCATTCTGCTCATGAATAATCAGAGGCTTGCGCTGCATCCAGGCAGCGACACCGCCCGGCCCCGTCACAAAACCACCCATGCCCACAACACAGTCCGGGTTGATCCGGCGCATGATGGTGTGAGCCTCACCCAGCGCCCGCATCAGGCGAAAAGGTGCCAGCAGCAATGCCAGCTTGCCTTTGCCCCGAAGGCCGGAAATATGGATCAACGACAGCGGAATCTCGGTCTCACCGATCAATCGCTCTTCCATACCGCCTTTGGCACCCAGCCAGTAAACCTCATGGCCACGTTCCTGCAGCGCCCTGGCGGTTGCCAAAGCAGGGAATACATGGCCACCCGTACCACCGGCCATCATGATGAATCGACGAGGACTAGTCATACACAGCACCTCCCCGATTCTTGCGTTCAGGCTTCTCGGACGCCATCCGCTCTTTGTCCAGACGTTCCATTTCTACCCGCGCCAACACACCCAGGCCAATACAGGTCACCAACAAACTTGAGCCGCCATAGCTGACCAGGGGCAAAGTCAGCCCCTTGGTGGGTAATAAACCGGTACACACCGCCATGTTGATGCCTGCCTGCAGACCAATGAGCAGCGTGATGCCATAGCTGAAGCACGCACCGAATGGCATGCCACTTTTTTCTGCTCGGCGAGCAATCACAAAGCCACTGACCACCAGAGCGGTAAACAGTGCCAGCACGATCAGTGCGCCAATGAGCCCGAACTCTTCCGCAATGATTGCGAAGATAAAATCGGTGTGAGCTTCCGGCAGGAAGAACAGCTTCTGTACCGAGTTACCCAGGCCAACCCCCGTCCATTCGCCGCGTCCAAAGGCAATCAAAGACTGAGTCAGCTGGTAGCCGCTATCGAACTGATCTTTCCATGGGTCCAGATAGCTCACGACCCGCTTCAGGCGGTACGGTGCGCTGACAATGAGCACCGCCCCCAGGAACGCCAGCACACCGATCAGCGGCAGGAATCGGGTCAGCCTGACGCCACTCAGGAAAATCATTGCTGCCGCCGCTGCTGTCAGCACCACAGAAGCACCAAAGTCCGGCTCTGTCATCAGCAGTCCAACTGCGAGCATCAGAACAATGACCGGTTTGAAAAAACCCAACCAGGTGTTCAGCAGTTCCTCTCTGCGGCGCACCACGTATCCCGCCAGGTAGGCAATCAAACACAGCTTGGCCACTTCCGAAACCTGTACGTTGAACAACCCCATGGGTATCCAGCGCGTCGATCCGTTTACCGTGCGACCCAACGGGGTAAGCACCGCCACGAGCACCAACATACCGATGGCCAGCAACAGCCAACCGCTGCGCTCCCACCAGGAAACCGGCACGTTGACGGCGATTAGCGCCGTCAGGCAACCCAGTGCAGCGAAAATAAGCTGCCTGATCACGTAGTGATAACTGTTATCCAGCGTGGCGGCTGCCATATCCATGGAGGCGGACGAAATCATCACCACGCCGATGACAAGAAGCGCCACGGAGGAAACGATCAGTACCGGTAGCGGCTGCAACTCTGTCGCCCTGATCTGGTCTTGGGGGATTCCGGCTGCAATCTGCATCACAGGGCCTCCACCAACGTGCGGAACTGATCGCCGCGGTCGTTATAGTCACGAAACATGTCAAAGCTTGCGCAGGCTGGCGACAACAGAACCCGATCACCGGAAACAGCCTGGCGACGAGCTTCAGCGACCGCCTCGCCCAGACTGGCGGACCGGACGACGTCCATGCATCCACCAACCGACCGGGCGATGACATCTGCATCGCGCCCAATCAACACCACCGCGCGACAATGCCGGCTCACAGGCTCAGCCAACGGGGTAAAGTCGGCGCCTTTACCCTCGCCGCCCGCGATCAGGATCACCCTGCCATGACTGGGCACCAGGCTTTCAATCGCGGCAACGGTGGCGCCCACGTTGGTGCCTTTCGAATCGTTGATGTACTCCACGCCATCCAGCTTTCGGACAAACTCACAACGATGGGGCAGGCCCGAAAACTTCCGGGCTACTTCCAGCATCGGAGCCATCGGCAAACCCGCTGCGTGGCCCAGCGCCAACGCCGCCATGACGTTACTGATGTTGTGACGGCCCATGAGCTTCAGCTCGCTGGCCAGCAGCAAATTATCGAAGCCAAAGGTGATCCAGGTGCCCTGATCGTCGTCACGGGTACTGAAGGTCTCCGGGTTCACCCGATTGAAACCAAAGCACAGAAACCGCAAGGTATCTCGCGCCATCGGGGTACTCAGGGCATCATCCAGGTTGACGATGGCGTTCTTACAACCGCGGTAGATCCGCTGTTTTGCCTGAAAATACGACATTTTGTCCGGATAACGATCCATATGATCGTCGCTGACATTCAGTACCGTCGCTGCCAGGGCGTTGAGTTGATCTGTGGTTTCCAGCTGAAAGCTCGAAAGCTCCAACACATAGAGGTCAGCCCCTTGCCCCAGCAGATCCAGTGCCGGGGTACCGATGTTGCCCCCAACCTGCACCTTGCGGCCGGCAGCCGTCGCCATTTCGCCAACCAGGGTGGTAACGGTGGTTTTGCCGTTGGAACCGGTAATCGCAACGATCGGCGCATCGGCGGCATCCGCGAATAGATCAATATCGCCCCGGATGAGCGCGCCTTGCTGCGCTGCGGCAGCAATTGCCGGATCTGCAACGCTGATGCCGGGGCTCACAATCAACTCACCGAAACCCGAGAACAGATTCCGGTCAAACTCCCCCAGAAACACCGGCACGTCAGGCCAGCCATCCCGCAGTTCCTGCAGCCCGGGAGGGTTCTCACGGCTATCGGCCACCGCGATCTCTCTGCCCTGCCCGGACAGATAACGCACGCAGGAGAGCCCGGTTTTACCGAGCCCTACTATCAATGTGCGACGATCTGAAACAATGACACTCATAGCCGTAGCAACTTCCTATCGAATTTTCAGACTGGCAAGGCCAATCAGGACCAGAACAACCGTAATGACCCAGAACCGCACGATAACTCTCGGCTCAGGCCAACCCTTCAACTCAAAGTGGTGGTGCAGCGGTGCCATCCGGAAGATCCGGCGACCGGTCAGACGGAATGAAGCCACCTGCAGAATCACCGAGATGGTTTCCATCACAAACACACCGCCCATGATGAACAGCACAATTTCCTGACGAACGATGACTGCCACCACACCCAGGGCCGCACCCAAGGCCAGCGCACCGACATCGCCCATGAACACCTGGGCCGGATAGGTGTTGAACCACAAAAATCCGAGGCCGGCGCCAACCAGGGCACAACAAAACACGATCAGCTCACCCGCACCCGGCAGGTGGGGAATCAACAAATAATTGGCAAACTGGGCATGGCCGGAGACATAGGCAAAAATGGCCAGAGCCCCTGCCACCATGACGGTGGGCATAATGGCAAGACCATCAAGACCATCCGTCAGATTCACGGCGTTACTGCTGCCAACGATCACGAAATAGGTCAGCAGAATGAACAACACCGGCCCGAGGGTCAGTGACACATCCTTCAGGAACGGCAGGTAGAGTGACGTCTCCTGGGGCAGCGACGCCGTGGTGTACAGAACCACCGCGGCCGCTGCACCAATCAGCGACTGCCAGAAGTATTTCCAGCGGCCCGGAAGACCACGTGGATTTCGTTCAACCACCTTCCGGTAATCATCAACCCAGCCAATTGCCCCGAACAACAGTGTGACCAGCAGGACCGTCCAGATATAACGGTTACTCAAGTCCGCCCAAAGCAACGTGGAGATGGCGATCGCCACCAGAATCAACGCGCCGCCCATGGTAGGCGTGCCAGCTTTGCTCAGGTGAGTTTGCGGGCCATCATCACGGACAGCCTGACCAATCTGGTACTGACTGAGCTTTCGAATCATCACCGGGCCGATCAGGAGCGAAATCAGCAGTGCAGTGAGCACACCAAGAATCGCGCGCACAGTCAGGTACTGAAACACCGTCAGCGCGGAAAAATGTTGGGATAGGACCTCTGTCAGCCAGAGCAGCATGTGTTTTTCACCTTTTTCTGAATTCCCTCTACCACGCGATCCATGGCAGAACTGCGAGAACCTTTGACCAGTACGGTCATGGCACCTTGGCGACCATCCAGGATGGCGCTTACGGCTTGCTCGTGGCTCTGAAACTGTTCCGTGCCCGGGCCAAAGCCGTCCGCATAACCTTCGCCACCCTCGCCAACGACCAGAAAACGGTCAATGGCCTTGTCCTTTGCATGTGCACCGACTTCCCGGTGCAGCTCAACGGCCTGTGGTCCAAGCTCAGCCATAGCTCCCAGTACCGCTATCCGACCTCCGGGATAGCCCGCCAGCACATCGAGTGCGGCTTTCATGGAGGCCGGGTTGGCATTGTAGCTGTCATCAATCAGCGTCAAGCCCGGCGATGGCGTCAGCACCTGTAACCGTCCTTTGACCGCCTGAACACCTTCTAATCCCCGAACCAGCTGCTCGTTGGTCGCGCCCAGTTCCCGGCACGCAGCAATCGCCAGCAGAGCATTGGTCACGTTGTGCTCACCGACCAGCGGCAGCGTAATCACGCATTGCCAGCCATCCGGACCGGCAACCTCCATGGCCAGTTTCTGGTCGGGGCCCGCAATGGCTGTAGCCCGGTAGTCTGCCTCCGGATGATCGAGCCGTGACACGCTCATTACCCGGCGCTCCCCCGCACGTTCGCGCCAGTGGTCAAATGCCGCATCGTCCCGATTAAGTACCGCCAGGCCACCTGCAGCGAGCCCATCAATAATCTCACCCTTGGCAAGCACAATGTTCTGATAGCTGCCAAAGCCTTCCAGGTGCGCCTGGCCTGCGTTGGTCAGGATCGCCACCCTGGGCTGCACAATGGCAACCGTATGAGCAATCTCCCCAAGACCACTGGCTCCGAGCTCAATGGCGCCGTACTGGTGTTCAGGTGCCAGCCGGAACAGGGTCAGCGGAACGCCAATGTGGTTATTCAGGTTGCCCTCGGTTGCCAGAGCGCTGCCCATTTGTTCAAGAATGGACGAGGTCAGCTGACGCACCGTGGTCTTGCCGCTGCTGCCAGTCACTGCAATCAGCTGTGCGTTGCTCTCTCTCCGGTTACCGGCCGCCAGGCTCGCCAGCGCGGCCACCGTATCTCTGACCACCAACTGCGGCAGGGCCACGGATTCATCAGCTATATCGACAACGGCAGCAACCGCGCCTTGAGCCTTTGCCTGCTCAAGGAACTGATGGCCATCAAAGCGGTCGCCTCGCAATGCTACAAACAGCTGCCCGTCACCGACGCTACGGGTATCTGTAGACACGCCTTTAAACCACACTGCGGCAGGATCAACAGAATCGCCAGCGAGACCGGCCTTGAGCCAGTCACGGGCTTCCGCAAGCGAGAAGGCGCGCATCATGCCACACCCCCGTTGAGATTCAGCTGATGGCGCACCTGTTCGGAATCACTGAACGGTAACTTCTGGCCTGCGACTTCCTGCCAGGCCTCATGCCCCTTGCCTGCAACCAGAACCAGGTCCTCAGGACCGGCCATCGCAATCGCTTCAGCAATCGCCGTCGCGCGATCATGGACAACGCGGTAGCAATGCTCACCGGAGAAGCCCCGAACAATGTCGCTCGCAATACGGGCAGGATCTTCTGAGCGGGGGTTGTCATCGGTCACGATGACCACATCGGCCCGCCTCTCGGCTTCTGCGGCCATTTCCGGCCGTTTGCCGGGATCACGATCCCCACCGCACCCGAATACACAAATCAACTTTCCTTTGGCATGCGGGCGCAGAGCCGCCAGCGCATTGGTCAGGGCATCCGGTGTGTGGGCATAATCCACGACCACATGCCGGCCGTCGGCACCGGTAAACCGTTCCAGACGTCCCGGCGGCGGTGTCAACCGGGAGCAGGCATCAACAGCCCGGTCGACTGGAACCCCCAGCGTCAACACCGTTGCCAGCGAGGCCAGCACATTACTGGCATTGAAGCTGCCCAATAACGGCACCTGCAATTCAAATTCTCCCCATTGTCCGTCTACCAGGGCCCGGAAGCCGGACGTCGTCGGGGTAAACTCTCTCAGCCATAACTCGGTCTGGGCTTCATGCAAGCTATAGCGAACCCTGTCGCACAGGCCCTCAAGCTGCCGGTGAAGCTGGCGCCCGAACGGGTCATCAAAATTGATCACGGAAAAGTGCAGCTCTTCCCTCTGGAACAACCGCGCCTTGGCCTCACCATAAGCCTCCATGGTTCCGTGATAATCCAGGTGATCCCGGGTCAGGTTGGTGAACACAGCCCCGGTCATGGTCAGCTTGTCGATACGGCCCTGATCCAATGCATGGGACGACACTTCCATGACAGCGGCACGACCGCCGTCATGATGAATGCGACTGAGCACCCTGTTGACCTGAACCACATCCGGCGTGGTATGGGTTGCCGGCTGCAGGTGTCCGGGCATGCCATATCCCAGGGTGCCGAGAACGCCACAGGGCGTGCCGGTTTCCTTGAGCATTTGCGCAATGTATTGGGTTACCGAGGTCTTACCGTTGGTTCCGGTGACGCCGATTACCCGCAGATGACGGGACGGGTGTTCAAAGAACCGGGTGGCAATTCTACCCAGCTGAGCACGCAGCCCCATCACGGGCACGATCAGTGCGCCATGCCGCTCATGGCACTCCCGGATCTCAACGGCCTCGAGCAGTATTGCTGTTGCTCCGGCGGCAATGGCCTGGTCCACATAATGCTCCGCTGGCGTTTGGGCGCCGGCAAGAGCAATAAACGCATCACCCGATCGCACCGTTCGGCTGTCCGTCTGCAACCCGTGAATGGTGACATCGAAAACCGATGGGACATCCACGATTCCCTGTAACAGAGTGCTGATCGATGTGATGCACATGGCGTTAACCCCTCTCTCCGGACGCCGCACGCGGAGCTTTCGCCCCGGTGACTTCCAGCTCAGGCTTCACATTCAGCAGTCGCAATGCGTCACCCATCACCCGGGCAAACACCGGCGCAGCAACCTCACCGCCGTAGTACTCCCCGGATTGCGGCGCATCCACGGCCACAACCGTAACTATTCTCGGGTCATCTATAGGAGCCATTCCCGCGAAAATCGCTTTATACATACTGTCTTCGTAGCCTTGCGCCCCGACCAGGTGAACCGTTCCGGTTTTCCCCCCTGCGGCGTAAAGTGCCGGCTGGGCCCTGCCTCCGGTTCCCCGGGCTACCGCTTCTTTCAGCATATTCCGCACCGCAAGCGTGACGCCTTCAGACAAAACACGCTGACCTTCAGGCGGATGTTCCTGCTTCATCAGGCTCACCGGATACCGAATGCCACCATTTGCGATAACCATATAGGCCTGAGCCAACTGCAGTGCGTTGACGCTGACACCATAACCATAGGAAAGCGTGGATTCCTCAACCGGCCGCCACTTGGGTGGCGCCGGCAAAACGCCTACGGCTTCCCCAGGGAAGCCGATACCAGTTGCCTGCCCCAGACCCATCCGGGCAAAGAGATTCCTCAAAGAATCCCCCCCCAGGTCTGTGGCAATCTTGCTCACCCCCACGTTGCTCGACTTTACGATGATCTCTGTCAGATCCATGACACCGTAATTTCGATGATCCCGAATCGTGAAGCGCCCAAATCTACGGTAGCCCGGCGATGTATCGACCGTACTATTGACCTGATACTTGCCTGATTCCAGCGCCGCAGCGATGGTCAGTGGTTTCATCGTAGAGCCAGGCTCAAACAGATCCGTGATGGCCTTATTGCGCAGATTCTCGGCCGAAAGCTGGGAGCGATCGTTCGGGTTGTACGAACCCTGATTGACCATGGCCAGCACTTCACCAGAGTCGACATCCAACATCACCAGCGTGCCGCCCCGGGCATTGTGAGCGCTGACCACAGCCTTGAGCTCCCGGTACGCCAGATATTGAAGGCGCAGATCAATACTCAGTTCCAGGTCCTTTCCGGGCCGCGCATCACGAATGAGCATTAGGTCTTTGATCACACGACCCCGATTGTCTTTCAGTACGCGCTTCGCGCCGGGCTCACCGAGCAGCCATTGGTTATAGGCCAGTTCAATACCTTCCTGCCCCTGCTCATCAATGCTGGTGAACCCAACCACATGGGCGGTTACTTCGCCCGCCGGATAGTAGCGCCGGTACTCCTGGCGAGCGTAGATCCCACCAACACCCAGCGCCAGAGCGTCCCTGGCCATGGCCGGCTGAACCTTCCGGCGCAAATAAATAAACTCGCGCCCGGCATAATCACGGAGCCGTTGACGCAAATCGCCTTCGGACAGATCAAGCACCCGTGCCAGCACTGCCAGCTGGGGGTCATCAGGGTCCGCTTCCGAAGGGTTAGCCCACACCGTCTGCACCGGAGTACTGACCGCAAGAGGTTCGCCATGGCGATCGGTGACAACGCCCCGGTGGGCATCAATCGACTCCACACGAATGGTCCGGACATCGCCTTGCTTACGCAGAAAGTCGTTATCCACCACGTGCAGATCCGCAAGCCGCCAGCCAATACCGAGCACAACCAGCAGAAAGACGCCCAGCACCGATCCGAAACGCCAGGCTGTTAACCCTGCCGACAATCGCTGCATCCAGCTTGTTGTCTGCTTGCTCCGACCGGACAAATTGGTCACCTTGCTGTTGTTATATTGTCTACTTAGCCGCAATCGGCGTCATCAAGGGCACCAGCACAATATCCTGACGCCCGGGAACCATCATGCTGAACCGGTCAGCGGCCAGCTTTTCAACGCGCCCATGAGCGCTCAACGCGCTCTGCTCAAGCAACAACTGGCTCCATTCGCGCTGATAGGCATCCCGTTGACCCTGCAAGCTGGACAAGGTATTGAACAACTCCCGGTTCTCATGGGCGCTTACCACCACACCTATGGCAGATACGGTGAGCACCATCACCAGCACCAAAGACACCAACACTCTGGTTTCCCGGGTGGTATCAAAGACTGCTCGAGAAACGCGAACAGCAGACGCAACGCCCTCCCGCACCCGTTCTTTGTTAAGCCTGGTTGTTTTCGTCGGTTGTTCGATAGCTACCGCGCCCATGGCGTCTCGCTCCCTTGCGATTTCGCTTAAGTTGTTCTGCGCTCCAGTACCCGCATAACAGCACTGCGAGCCCGGACGTTTTCGTTTATTTCGTATTCGCTGGCTTTACTGGCCTTGCCGATCAGCCGATACGACGACTGCATCTGCTCAGCGGTGACCGGCACACCTTTCGGGATTTTTGGCCCTTGGGCCAGATCTCTCATGAACCGCTTGACCAGCCGGTCTTCCAGCGAATGAAAGCTGATCACCACCAGCCTGCCACCCGGCGCGAGACGCTCAGCGGCAATTTTCAGCCCGGTCTCCAGATCTTCCAGCTCACGGTTGATAAAAATCCGGATAGCCTGGAACGTGCGAGTCGCCGGGTGCTTGTGCTTTTCCTTCTTTGGTACCGCCTCGGCCACGAGCTCGGCGAGCTGCCGGGTGGTATCCAAAGGCACTTCACCTCTACGCTGCACCACTAGCCGCGCAATTCGGCGCGCAAACTTTTCTTCCCCGTAGCGGAAGATCACGTCTGCGATGTCCTTCTCTTCTGCTCTGGCAAGCCACTGGGCCGCGCTCGGCGCCTGCTGTGGATTCATCCGCATATCCAGAGGGCCGTCTTTCATGAAGGAAAAACCTCGTGCTGCATCATCCAGCTGAGGTGAAGACACACCCAGGTCCATCAACACGCCATTGACCACCGGCCATTGCCGGCTATCGAGGGCGTCCGACAACTCCGCAAACGAGCCGTGGTACCAGGAGAAGCGGCCATCATTGGTCGCCAGCTCTTCTGCGACACGAATCGCTTCAGGATCCTTATCAATACCCAGCAACCTTCCATCAGCACTCAACTGGCCCAAAATCAAACGACTATGGCCACCACGACCGAACGTTGCATCGATATAGCAGCCCGATTGGTCGTTAATCAGATACTCAACCGCTTCGTCAAGCAGGACTGAGCGGTGCCTGAAATTCTGTTCGGAGTCCTGGCCTGCTTCGGTCATAGCGACAACGCCTCCATTTCCGGTGGCATATCGTCATCACCCGAGGACTCGTCCAGCCAGGCGAACCAACGCTCTTCACTCCAGAGCTCAAGTTTTTTGCCCTGACCGATGAGCATCAGCTTCTTTTCCAGATGCGCGTAATTTCTGAGCGTAGGTGGCACCAGAATCCGACCGGCCGAATCCAGCTCCATCGGCGCCGCATTACCCAGAATCAGGCGCTGAAGACGGCGAGCAGCCTTGTTCATGTTGGGCAATGCCTCAATTTTCGGGCGCAACGTCTCCCATTCGGGCTCGGGATACAGCAGCAAACACCGCTCTTCATCGGCATTGGCGGTCAAAACAATACGGCCACCACAAAGCTGCGCGAGCTCCTCACGCACCTTCGTCGGGATCGCCAGGCGCCCCTTTGCGTCCATATTGATGGCATGACTGCCAAGAAAGTTGCTCATTTATGCCGTATCCAAGGCTGCTATTTCCACAAAAAACCACTAGAAACCACTTTTTCCCACTTCCGCACACTATAGAAACACGCAAAAGACAATGCAAGCGCCGCAATCGACACCACACAGGTAAAAGTTCCTTTAATGACAAGAGGTTACAAAAGAGAAACTTACGAGAGGGTTAAAAAGACGTAAAGAATAGGTGGAAAAACAAGTACCTGCAGATAACTCTGAAGAGCCAGTCTAGGGCTTAAGATTTTTTGGCTATAAACGCCAGATTATGAGAAGGGTGCACATCACGTACCGGAAGGAAAATGGCGAGCTCGCCGATAAGCCGGGTTCTGTCTTGGACAGTCATTCATCTAGGGCCTGCGTCACCACAGGCCTCAAGCAACCTACCCGAATCCAGCGCGGGCCACGCCAACGGATTCCTATTTGGTCTTGCTCCAGGTGGGGTTTTCCATCGCCGTGGACTGTTACCAGCCACGCGGTGCGCTCTTACCGCACCATTTCAACCTTACCGGCGCCCGAGGGCACGTAGGCGGTATACTTTCTGTTGCACTTTCCGTCGGCTCGCGCCGCCCAGGCGTTACCTGGCACCTTGCCCTGTGGAGCCCGGACTTTCCTCCCCCGGTGAAACCGGCGGCGACTGTCTGGCGAGCTCGGCGCTGACAATACCCGTGCGAAGGCCGGCACGCAAGCGCTTTAATTGTCCCTGAGGCCCAGCGCGCGCTGGTAGAGGTCATTTTTACTCAGCCCGGAAACATCAGCCACGATTTTAGCGGCGGTCTTTACCGGCAATTCCTTTACGAGAAGGGCCAGCAACTTATCCGCATCAACTGACGCTTCAACACTCGGCACATCTGCCGCCCCTCTGACCATGACAACAAACTCACCACGAGACCCGTGCGGATCAGCCTGAAGTTCAGCCAGCACCTCCGCCGCTGCGCCACTGTAAAAGGTTTCGAACGTCTTGGTCAGCTCCCTCCCCAGGACGCACTCGCGTTCGGCGCCGAACACGTCAACGACATCTTCCATCAAATCGGTAATCCGGTGAGGCGACTCGTAGAACACCAAAGTGGCGGATTGCCTGCGGAACGACTCCAGAGTGGACTTTCTCCCCGCCCGCTTAGCCGGCAAAAAGCCCGCAAACAAAAACTGATCCGTTGGCAAACCCGCTGCAGAGAGCCCCGCCACCAAGGCACAGGCTCCGGGGATTGGCGAGACTTTGAATCCTGCCGCCCGCGCCTCTCTGACAACAATATAACCTGGGTCCGAAACGAGCGGTGTACCAGCATCTGACACCAGGGCCACCGTTTGCCCCGCAGAAAGCGCTTCAAGCACACGACTCACCCGGCCACGCTCATTGTGATCATGCAGCGCAAGCATTGGCTTACTCAGGCCCAGATGCTGCAACAACCTGCCACTGTGGCGTGTATCCTCCGCAGCCACCAGATCCGCACCGGCCAATACCTGCCTTGCACGCTCCGACAAATCGTCAAGATTACCGATAGGGGTGGCAACCACATATAACAAGCCACCGACACTAACCGGCACGCGCTCTGAACTGGACATAAACTGACTCCGGAAGAAAATTCCACATCACTCGAATTTCCGGCCCATGACAGGCACGTCATGTGAAATACGCCGGGAGCTGGTAAACTTGCCAGCTAATTAGCGGCATCACAAGCCTAATGATCCGGAGACCACCGAGCCTGCCATGATGACACACCGCAACCGATTACCGGCCTATACTCTGCTAGCCCTTCTGTTCTTAGTGATTGGAGGCTGCGCCACCGTAAATCTGGACAGCCACGTCGCAGACTCGCCGGAGCAGGCTCTGGCACTCGCTGCTGATGAAACCAACCCGGCAGTTGGGCAACGCTACCTGCTGAGGATTGCGAGCAGCTACCAGGACAAAGGCGACCATCAGGCCGCTCGGAAAATACTTCGCCATCAACTTCTGGAGGCTACAGCAGGCGAACTGCAGAACCAGCATCGCCTGCTGTCCATGGCCAGTGCGATTGAGCTTCAGGACGGCGACTGGGCCGAGGAGCTGACGAGTCAAAGCACTGCCGAAGATTTTCTGGACTACCCGACCGAGCTGATGACCCGGGCCGCAACGCTGCAGGCAGCAACACTGTCACTGGCTGGTAAACCCCTCGACGCTGCGATGACACTCATCCTGCTTGGCCAGACCGATAGTGGCACCAATCCCCAGAGCACCCACGACAACATCTGGAGCCACCTCAAGACGGTCAACGCAGCTCAGCTGCAGGCCGCCGCCGACAACGTCATTGGATTCGAGAACCAGGGTTGGCTGGAGCTGGGCCTGACGCTCAGAACCGCCGACGGCAACCTGGACAACCAGGGTAGATTGATACGCCAATGGCAAAACAACTGGCCCGGACACCCGGCAGCCCAGACCTTGCCCACAGAACTGACCCTACTGGCAGACCTGTCGGCAACGCGGCCGGAGAACATTGTCCTCGCGCTGCCTCTTCAAGGCCCGCTGGCAAGCGCCGGAAAAGCTATCCGGGACGGATTCATTGCAGCATACTACAGCGACGAGTCCGCAGACCGCGCCAAAACAGACATCAGAATTGTCGACACCTCAGGCGCACCATTCGCCCAGCTGTATACGTCGCTGACGTCCAGCAAGGCCGACCTGATCGTCGGGCCGCTTGAGAAAGAAGGGTTAGTCGAGCTGGCTGCCATGAACACTCTTCCTGTGCCCGTGCTGGGCCTCAATTACCTGCCTGCAGACAGCAAGATTCCAGATGGGCTGTATCAGTTCGGTTTATCTGCGGAAGACGAAGCACGACAGATCGCTGACCAGCTGGCATCCCGGAATATTACCCGCATCCTGGCTCTCATACCGCATGGTGAATGGGGCGACAGAGTGACGAACGCCCTAACGACCAGAATGCAGGAAACCGGAACCACAGCGCTTGACGTTCAGCGCTTCTTCCCGGAAGACAATCTTCGCTCCGTGACAGCAGATCTCCTGGGCATCACCACCTCACGTCAACGCGCCATCGATGTCGAACGCACCATTGGCCTGAACGTCGAATTCGAACCTCGCCGACGCCAGGATGCCGAAGCCATAGTGATGGTTGCGACTCCGACCGTTGGCCGGCAGTTCAAACCCCTGTTTGCGTTCTACTATGCCGGTGACCTGCCGGTATACGCTCCCTCCATAATCTACGAGGGTACGCCAAACCCGGCCAGGGACAGAGACCTCGACAACGTCATTTTTACGGACATCCCCTGGGTACTCGCTGAACAGAACGATCTTCGCACCGAAGCGGATAAACACCTCACCGGAACCAGAGGGCAGCTGGGCCGGCTGTTCGCCATGGGCGCAGATGCGTGGCAGATCAGCAAACGACTGCCTCTGCTGCAGCGCGTGGAAGACGCCGCTATCGACGGACAGACCGGCACATTGACCATGACACCTGCAGGTGCCATCCACCGCCAACAGGTCTGGGCAAAGTTCACGAACGGCGTTCCAAAAGTACAAGTCCAAGCGGATGCCCCCCGCCCCACATACGACACAACAGAACCGCAAATCGAAGAGTGACTCACATTCGCCATGGAAGGCACAAAGGCTCGAGGTAATTTCTATGAAGGCGTTGCCGCTCGCTATCTGACCAGCAAAGGCGTGCAGATACTCGAGCGCAACGTGTACAACCGCGGCGGCGAGCTCGATCTCATCGGCATGGATGACAGCGTTCTGGTGTTCTTTGAGGTGCGTTTCAGGAAGGACAACAGCCTGGTTGACCCGATAAGCTCAATCACTTTCAGCAAACAAAAACGCCTGCTCCGGGCGGCCTCATTTTACCTTCACCGCCACAACCTTTGGGACACAGCAACTCGAATCGATGTTGTAGGCATTACGCCAGGAAGTGCCAGTAAATACCGGGTACAATGGGTTAAAAATGCAATACAGGCAGGTTAGCACTGGCGTTATGATCGACACCGAACAGAGAATCAACCACTGGTTTGCCAACCACATGGAACAGACAGCCCAGGCCGCCGTCACCGCCGGCCCGGCAATCGAAGGCGTGGCCGATGCGTTCGTTGGCACCCTGCTCCAGGACGGAAAGATCATTGCCTGCGCGAATGGTAATGCTAACGTTCTGACCCAGTATTTCTGCACAGCCCTGCTCTCCAGATTCGACCAGGACCGGCCAGCATTGCCAGCGATCAATCTTGGTGCAGACGCCACCACCTATTCTGCGATTTGCAGAGACAACCGTTTCAACGATACGTTTTCCAGACAGGTCAGAGCCATCGGAAAACCCGGGGATCTCTTATTCGTTGTGGTTGATGACGGTCACAAAGCTAACCTGATTCAGGCGATCCAGGCTGCTCATGACCGGGAAATGATGGTCGTGGTTCTGAGCGCCCGCGAAAAGTCAGATATCACCTCACTGATGCATCCCGAGGACCACGAAGTCGCCCTTAACAACCTGGCACCACACGAAGCCACCCCCCTGATGATGGTTATCATCAATGCCTTGTGCGACCTGATCGATAACAAACTTTTCGGTGGATAACAAAAAAGCCGGCAAGCCGGCTTTTTTGTTACTTCACAACCTTTAGCGTCGGCCGACCCGAGGGTCGATCTTCCGCACGGCGGGAAGAGGTTTTTTCACCATCCCCGTCAGGATCAGGAAAGCCCGGCTCGCTGCCAAACACCATCCCTTCACCGTTCTCTTTTGCGTAGATGGCCATCACTGCCTGCAGAGGAATAAACACCTGCATTGGCACTCCGCCAAACCGAGCACTGAACTCAAGCGCTCCATTGCCAATCACCAGCCCTCTCACTGCGCCCGAGCTGATGTTGAGAACGATCTGACCATTAGCCACATGCTCCGTGGGCACCTGAACACCCTGCACCCCAGCATCAACGACAATATAGGGCGTACAGTCGTTATCCAGAATCCATTCGTTCAACGCCCGTACCAGGTATGGGCGGCTGGATGTCATGGTGATACCTATATCAGACACTACAACAACTCCTGCCCCGGAATCCGGGCGTTGGCCATTAGCTCCGAATATCTTCTTCCAGGTCCGAAAGGCTCGCTTTGAAACCCTCACGACCGAAGATGCTGTCCATGTACTTCAGCAGCGGCTTCGCCTGCTTGTCACCCAGATCAATGCCCAGTGACGGCAAACGCCAAAGAATCGGGGCGATGCAACAGTCAACAATAGTGAACTCTTCCGACAGGAAGAACGGCGTTTCTGCGAACAAAGGTGCCGTTGCCAGCAAGCTCTCCTTCAGTTCTTTACGAGCCGCTTCAGAGGCTTTACCTGTTGGCTGAGCCAGAATCTGATCTACCAGACCACACCAGTCTTTCTGAATCCGGTGCATCATCAGACGACTGTTAGCGCGAGCAACAGGATAGACCGGCAAGAGCGGCGGATGCGGAAAACGCTCATCCAGGTATTCCATCATGATGTTCGGCTCATAAAGAACCAGATCACGGTCTACCAACGTAGGCAGGGCGTTGTACGGATTAAGATCCGCCAATTCTGCTGGAGGGTTATCGGGATCAACATCCACAATATCAACGGTAACCCCTTTCTCAGCCAGCACAATCCGAACACGATGACTGTAATGACTGGCGGGATCCGAGAAAAAAGTCATTGATGACCGTTTGGTCACAACGCCCATATAGCTACCTCACGATTCTAAAAATCGAAACAATCCAGTAAACGCAAAAAACCAGCGGGCCTTACCGACCCGCTGGAATCAAGGATTCAGGATTATACCCTAAATCTTAGTGCACGTCTTTCCAGTACTCGCGGTTCAGCAGGTACGCGAAGACGAAGAAGATGGCCACAAAGATCAGCACGAAGATACCAAGGCGCTCGCGCTCAACTTTTACCGGGTCACCCATGTAGGACATGAAGTTAGTCAGATCCCACATGGCCTGATCGAACTCGGCGCCCGACATGCTGCCCTCGATTGCATACTCAGGGCAGACATCACCATTGTTGATGTTGCCGCTGAGCGGCTCAACAGATGCATCCACGCCAATGTTCGGCTTAACTGCACAGAGGCCCTGAAGATCCACCATCACATGAGGCATACCAACGAGATCAAAGACCACGTTGTTAACACCCAGAGGACGTGTGTCGTCTTTGTAGAAGCCACGCAGGTACGAGTAAACCCAGGACTCTCCACGAACACGGGTTTCCAGCGTCAGATCTGGTGGCGGCGCGCCAAACCAGCCTGCAGCCATGTCCTTGCTCATGGAGATATTCATCAGCTCGCCAATCTTGGCACCGGTGAAAATCAGGTTTTCTTCGTACAGTGCAGCCGGAATCTCCAGATCGTCAGATACCCGCTTGTAACGAGCATATTCCATGGAGTGGCAGCCCATGCAGTAGTTGGTGAACAACGCTGCACCACGCTGCAGGGATTCCTTGTTAGTGTGATCCGGGGTCATGTCATCCAGAGGAACCGCGGCACCGGCTGCCAGCCCAAGAGCTGGCAGGAACGCTATGAAAAGACCAAAAATCAGCTTTCTCATTATCCTGTCACCCTCTCTGGCACTGGCTTGGTTTTTTCCATGCGCGTATAGAACGGCATGAGAATAAAGTACAGGAAGTACAGCGCGGTCAGAATCTGGGCGGCAGTGGTACGTCCTTCAGTCGCCGGAACAATACCCAGGTACCCCAGAACAATGAAGCTGACAGCGAAGATTGCCAGTGCAATCTTGCTCAACCAACCCTTGTAACGGATTGACCGAACCGGACTTCTGTCAAGCCACGGCAGGACAAACAGGATCGCGATAGCGCCACCCATTACAACAACGCCCCAGAACTTGGCATCAAGACCGAACAGGTCAACAGTCACCGCCCGCAGCATGGCGTAGAACGGAGTGAAGTACCAGACAGGCGCGATGTGCGCAGGCGTCTTCAGATTATTGGCCGGCTCGAAGTTAGGCTTCTCGAGGAACAGCCCGCCCATTTCAGGGAAGAAGAACACCACAATAAAGAAGATGAAGAAGAATACACCCACGCCCAGGAGGTCATGCACTGAGTAGTACGGGTGGAACGGAATACCGTCTTTCGGAATGCCGTTTTCGTCCTTGTTCTTCTTGATGTCGATACCGTCCGGGTTATTGGAGCCCACTTCATGCAGAGCCAGGATGTGCAAGACAACCAGAGCCAGCAGGACGATCGGCAAAGCAACCACGTGCAGCGCAAAGAAGCGGTTCAGGGTAATACCGGAGATCAGGTAGTCACCACGAATCCACAGAGACAGGTCTTCACCGATAACAGGGATGGCACCAAACAGGTTAACGATAACCTGGGCACCCCAGTATGACATCTGACCCCAGGGCAGCAGATAGCCCATGAAGGCTTCAGCCATCAGCACCAGGTAGATCAGCATACCGAAGAGCCAGATCAGTTCGCGCGGCTTCTGGTACGAGCCGTACATCAGACCACGGAACATATGCAGATAGACCACCACGAAGAACGCAGAGGCACCGGTAGAGTGCAGGTAGCGCAACAGCCAGCCCCACTCCACATCACGCATGATGTACTCCACGGAAGCGAAAGCGCCTTCCGCAGACGGGTTGTAGCTCATGGTCAGCCAGATACCGGTTACCAACTGGTTAACCAGAACAAGCATGGCCAGAGAGCCAAAGAAGTACCAGAAGTTGAAGTTCTTGGGCGCGTAATACTTCGCCAGGTGTTTATTCCAGGCATCAACAACCGGTAGACGTTCATCTACCCAATTAAGAAGTTTCTGCATTACGCTGCCTCCGGATCTAGACCAATCGTCATGGTCGCGTCGCTGTCATACCGGTACGGCGGAACCTCAAGATTCAGAGGCGCCGGCTGACCGCTGAAGACCCGACCCGACAGGTCGAATTTAGAGCCATGACATGGACAGAACAGACCACCCAACCAATCATCGCCGAGATCGGCCGGAGCCACGTCGGGACGATAGGACGGTACACACCCAAGGTGCGTACAGATGCCCACCAGCACGGCAAACTCCGGCTTCACGGAACGATACGCTCCTGTGACATACGCCGGCTGCTGACTGGTTGCTGTTGACTCAGGGTCTTTTAACCGAGGCGTCAGCTTCTCGATGTTCTCGAGCATTGCTTCGGTACGCCGGATTATCCAGACAGGCTTACCACGCCATTCAACAGTTATCTGCTGACCCGGTTCGATTTTGTCGACATTGACTGTTACCGGTGCACCGGCCGCTTCCGCTTTCGCACTGGGATTCCAGGACGCTACGAAAGGAACCGCTGCACCGACGACGCCGACACCCCCTACCACGGATGTGGCACCGATCAAAAATCGGCGCCGACCTTGGCTCACGTCGCCATTACTCATTATGGTTTTCTCCCATCAGGCGAGGCACAGACGCGGAAAACCCGGAACTGCGCTTCGAAAAGGACTTCACAACCCAAAATTATAAGCGCTGAAATGGTAATGAAATTACCCCTCGCTTACAAGCCGGAAAGGTCTACACCTCGACCTATCCCTGCGCCAGATCAAAAATTTGTGCAGACTTCAGGCACAAAAAAACCCGACCAAAAGATCGGGTTTTTCCATCGGCACAATGTGCTGATTAACGCTTGGAGTACTGCGGACGCTTACGCGCTTTACGCAGACCAACCTTCTTACGCTCAACCTTACGGGCATCACGGGTAACATAACCCGCTTTGCGCAGAGACGGGCGCAGAGTTTCGTCATAATCCATCAGGGCACGCGTCAGACCGTGACGAATAGCGCCAGCCTGACCACTGATACCACCGCCTTTGACGGTAACTGTAATATCGAAACGATCTTCAGAACCGGCAACCACCAACGGCTGACGAACGATCATTCGAAGAGTCTCGCGACCGAAGAATTCTTCGATAGTGCGACCATTGATGGAGATGCTACCGCTTCCCGGCCTGATAAAAACCCGAGCCGTGGATGACTTGCGGCGACCAGTACCGTAATTTTGTGCTACAGACATATTCGCCTTCCGTTAAATGTCGAGTTCTTTGGGCTGCTGGGCTGCATGCGCATGCTCAGCGCCGGCGTACACTTTCAGCTTCTTGAACATGGCACGGCCGAGCGGGCCTTTCGGAAGCATGCCTTTCACAGACTTCTGAATGATTTGCTCGGGAGCCTTGTCAACCAGCTTCTCGAAA
>Ga0209075_1000735_pt1 | contig 31622 bp, 35 predicted proteins | sample Stecom2011_FD_187523 | JGI IMG/M metagenome (GOLD analysis project Ga0209075, IMG submission 187523) | Agricultural soil microbial communities from Utah to study Nitrogen management - Steer compost 2011 (SPAdes) (version 2) | ecosystem: Environmental > Terrestrial > Soil > Agricultural land...
CAAATAAAAAACCCGGCACGGTGGCCGGGTTCTTGTCGTACTGCAAATTCTGAAGAATTAACGCTTCGAGAATTGTGGACGCTTACGCGCTTTGTGCAAGCCGATTTTCTTACGTTCAACTTGACGCGCGTCACGAGTTACATAACCCGCGCGACGTAAGTCACCGCGTAAAGCTTCGTCGTATTGCATCAACGCACGGGTAATGCCGTGGCGTACTGCGCCAGCTTGACCGCTTGAACCGCCACCTTTAACAGTGATGTATAAGTCAAACTTTTCAACCATATCAACTAACTCAAGTGGTTGACGAACAATCATCTGAGCTGTTTCACGGCCGAAGTATTCTTCTAAGCTGCGGTTGTTGATGCTGATGTTGCCGCTACCTGGACGCAGAAAAACGCGTGCAGTTGAGCTTTTGCGACGACCAGTACCGTAGTATTGATTCTGTGCCATAGTTTTCATGCTCCGTCTTAAATTTCAAGTTGCTTTGGTTGCTGAGCAGCGTGATTGTGCTCCGCACCCGCGTACACTTTCAGTTTACGGAACATGGCACGACCCAATGGACCACTAGGCATCATACCTTTCACCGCTTTCTGAATTACCATTTCAGGCTTCTTAGCAATCAATTTTTCAAAATTGATTGACTTCAAACCACCTGGGTAACCCGTGTGCGAATAATACATTTTGGCTTGCGCTTTACGACCAGTCACGTTCACTTTTTCAGCGTTAACAATGATGATGTAATCACCAGTATCAACGTGAGGCGTGTACTCTGGCTTGTGCTTACCACGTAAACGACGAGCAACCTCAGTTGCTAAACGACCTAAAGTTTTACCTTCAGCGTCAATGACATACCAGTCACGTTTGACAGTTTCTGGTTTTGCTACAAATGTACTCATTAAGAATATCTCTTTGGGTAAAGTTCACGACAGTAGTTCCGGGCTTCCCCGCGAACCACAACAACCATTCACATAACGGTTAGTTGTACCTGTAACGTGGGCTGCGCGGATTATATGGAAATGTGTTTAAAAGATCAACGATGCTGATGCATTTTCCATTGGAACGGTTTGCGTTTTTAATGCGGCAATCACTTCTGCACTACGTTCCCACATACTCGTAAGCTGCATTAATGTTGCACCTTGTGTCGCACTTAATTTATTTTCGGCAATGTCATTAAACCACGTATGGCGTAACGCATTCCGAGTCGCTCGGATGGAACTCATCAAGGCGTTCCAGTTGGCTAAAGGCCGCTCTTTCATTGCCGATGCACTAAATAACTCAAGTAATAACTCACGCAGCTGGGCATTCAAACTCAGTGCTAGTTCCTCTGGTGTAGCACTCCGTAAGCCTTCCACCAATAACCGTAAATCGCTCAACTGGGCATGCTCGCGATACAACTTGGCAAGCAATAATGCTTCTGTACCGGTCAGATGTTGGGCACTCAGCTTTGTTAGATACTCATGGATATGCCCGAGCAACACGCCAGTTGCGATGTCTTCCTCAGTTTCCTCGTGCTCAGGCTGCTCGGTCAGTAAATTTCGAAGCCGCACTAAATATTGACGCTGCACGCGATTTAATTCTTGCTGGATCGCATTCAACCCCATGGCGGGTATTTCAAGTACGGTTTTATCCAGATACCGTGGTTCACCGGAACGCAAATGGGGGATCCGATACCAGCGCTCAACGCGGCGGAAAATCACCTCATCAAACGCCCACATCAAACTAATGCCAAGCAGATTAAATAAGGTGTGATACACCGCTAAACCAGCACTGATATTCGCCACTTGCTCCCCACCGGATAGCCATTGCGCAACCCACCACATAGGCGCTAATAAAATGACGGCGACAACCCCGGTCACCGTTTTCATCAGCACATGGACTGCCGCTAACCGTTTCGCGTGTGGTGTTGCATTGATGCTGGCGATAATTGCAGTAGCCGTGGTGCCTATGTTGGCACCAATAACCAACGCTGCGCCTGCTAAGGGGGTGAACATACCACTGACAGAGGCTGTTAAAACAATCGCAATTGCGGCGGTGGATGACTGAATAATGACAGTTAAAATAAAGCCGACCAAGATCGCGACTAAAATACCGCCAATACCATCGACGTTGAGGTAACCAATCGGGAAATTCAATGCGACCTGCTCAAATGCTACGCGCAAGGTATCCAGCCCGACGAATAATACGCCGAATCCAGCGAGCGCCAAGCCAACATAGCCCGAAGGAGAATTTGATCGGATCAAATTGAGTAGCATGCCCAAGCCAATCAGGGGCCATGCGAACACGCCAACATTAATTTTGAGCCCAATCAGCGCCACAATCCAAGCCGTTAATGTGGTGCCTACGTTTCCCCCAAATACCACCCACGCAGCTTGGCGTAGTTTTAGCATCCCGGCATTAGTAAAACCTAATAAGGCGACGACGACGGCTGTTGAGGATTGCACCACGGCTGTCACGATAAAACCTGACAGGGCAGCCCTCAACCGCGTTTGTGTTGAACGCTCTAAAAATCCTTGTAGATGCTGCCCTGCAGCCGACTTTAGCCCATCGGTCATGAGCTGCATGCCAAGCAATAGTAGACCTAAACCACCGAGCGCTAAACCCCAATCCGAGAGTGTCATGATTTGTGTGCGAGTCCTAAGTATTCGTGGCTCTGCATTTCGCGTAGCCGACTGATACAGCGTTTGAATTCAAAGTTTAATGTACCTTGAGAATACAATTGGTCAAGCGGTACCGTTGCTGACATGATAAGTTTCACCCGCCGCTCATAGAATTCATCGACCAACGCGATAAAACGGCGTGCTGCATCATCGTTATGCGCCCCCATTTGCGGCACATCACTGATGAGAACAGTATGGTAGCACTGCGCAATTTCAATGTAGTCGTTCTGCGAGCGGGCCGTTTCACACAACGCGCTAAACGAAAACATGATCACACCATCATGAACCATACGGATCGGAATATTGCGATGGTTTATTTCAATCTCGGTGGCGGCAGCAGTAGCGTCATAGTTTGGCACCAGCTGATGAAAATACCCTTGTAAACTCGCATCCGCCGCAGCATCTGCTGGCGTATGATAGATTTGTGCTTGGGTGAGGGTACGTAAGCGGTAATCAATACCACTATCAACGTTAATCACGTCACAATGCAATTTAATTTGCTCAATTGCCGGGATAAACCGTTGGCGTTGTAGGCCATTACGGTACAAATCATCTGGCACTATATTGGAGGTCGCCACTAAGACCACACCACGGGCAAACAACTCTTGCATCAAGGTGCCTAAAATCATTGCATCGGTAATGTCTTGCACAAAAAACTCATCAAAGCACAATACCCGTGCTTCAAGCGCCAACTTATCCGCGATAATCGGTAAGGGATCGCTGCGCCCTTTTAACGCTTTCAATTCATCATGAATGCGGTGCATAAAGCGGTGGAAGTGCAGCCGTAGTTTGCGGTTAAACGGCAAACTATCAAAAAACGTATCCACTAAATAAGTTTTGCCGCGGCCGACGCCGCCCCAGAAATAAATTCCCTTTGGCGCAGCCGGTGCCCCTTGTATACGCTGTTTCAAGCGCCGCAACCAACCACCTTGGTGGTGCTGTTCAGACACCAGAAGGTCATCATAAAGCCGCTGTAATGCTTCTACGGCGCGGCGTTGCGCGGCATCTGGCTGAAATTGGCCACTGGCAAGATCTCGTTCATATTTTACGATTGGGGGAAGTTTCTCTGTTGTCACTACCACTTCGACTCTATTCTGGATTATGCTAGGGGTTAGTAGTTTACCATGCGCAACGCATTTTTAAGGAGTATTTATGAGCTGGATTGTAGGTTTTTTACTCGTCGTAGCTGGTGCCATCGTTGGATTTTTCCTCGCACGGTATTGGTTGTCCGAGCATTCAGATGAAGCCGAGCTCAGTCAGCAAGTGACGCAAACCAAACAACAACTCGCCGATTATCGCCAAGAAGTGGCCGAACATCTCGCAACGGCACAGGCGTTAGTGGAGCAGTTGGAAGAGACACAAGATAAGCTAAAAGCTTACTTGTATCACAGCGCCGATTTATTGCAACGTGAGGTAGAGCAACCAAGCTTACCTTTCTTCGCTGAAGATACCTTGCGTGAGTTGCGCATGACCAATCAATTGCGTCCAGAAAAACGACGCAGTGACGATAAAGCAAGCACTGATATGCCGCGTGATTACAGTGATACACAATCTGGATTGTTTAAATCAACGCAAGAAACACCTTGAAACATCTTTGCGGTGAACTTATATCATGAGTGGTAGTCTTTAACTGCATCACTCAAGAAGATTGTGGGATCTGCATGCAGTGCAGTCTTCCATTCATGAAACAGGAGTCACCTTAATGAAAGTGAAGATATTCGCAGCCTTTGCACTGGCGACTGCTTTAGTTATTACGCCAAGCTCCGCCAGTATTCCTTTTTTCAGTCAGAAAAATGAAACGCCCACGTTAGCGCCCATGCTGGAAGAAGTCACCCCAGCGGTAGTTAATATCTCCGTCAAAGGTAAGCGGGAAGTACGTCAACGGATTCCTGACATGTTCCGTTTTTTCTTTGGCCCTGGTGGTCCGCGTGAGCAAGTTCAAGAACGGCCATTCCAAGGACTTGGTTCGGGTGTCATTATTGATGCCAAAGAAGGCTATGTCGTTACCAACAATCATGTCATCGATGGTGCCACTGAAATTCTGGTCACGCTTAAAGATGGACGGCAGTTTGATGCCACGGTTATTGGTACCGATGATCGCTCAGATATTGCGCTGTTAAAAATAAAAGATGGTGAAAATTTAACTGCCATTAAAGTTGGCCGCTCGGCAGATTTACGGGTCGGTGACTTTGTGGTTGCTATTGGTAACCCCTTTGGCCTTGGCCAAACGGTTACCTCTGGTATCGTTAGTGCACTCGGACGCAGTGGCTTGGGTATCGAAGAGATTGAAAACTTTATCCAGACCGATGCGGCGATCAATAGCGGTAACTCAGGTGGAGCACTGGTTACCTTAGACGGTGAACTGATTGGTATAAATACTGCCATTTTAGGCCCCAATGGCGGCAATATCGGGATCGGTTTTGCCATTCCGTCAGATATGATGACCAACCTTGTCGCCCAGCTGATTGAGTTTGGCGAGGTTCGTCGTGGGGTGCTGGGTGTGCGTGGTAATGACCTAACCCACGATATTGCTAAAGCGCTTGATTTGAAAGCCAACCAAGGGGCGTTTATTGCTGAGGTTATTGCCGATGGTCCGGCTGAGCGCGCAGGCTTGAAGTCTGGTGACGTGATCACTGAAGTGAATGGTGAACAGATCCGTACTTTCGCTGATCTCAGCGCACGCGTCGGCACCTTAGGTGCTGGTAAGGAACTCACCTTAACCGTACTGCGCGATGGTAAAGAACGGAAATTCAAAGTCACCTTATCTGCAGAAGAGCAATCGGTATCCGCAGCGACCATCCACCCCGCCTTTAACGGTGTCACCTTAACTCCTGATGAGCGCGGTGGATTGAAAGTGACCGAGCTTGAGTCTGGTTCTATTGCAGAGCGCTACGGTATTCGTAAGAACGACGTGATTATGGGCGTCAACCGCAGCCCTGTGAATAGCATCACTGAATTGCGTGAAGCACTCAGTAGTGCTGGTGGTGTTATTGCACTGAACATCCGTCGCGGTAACTCACAAATTTATCTCGTCCTGCGCGGCGGTTAAAACATCTCCACGCCATTTGTGTGCAAATGAAGGCAGCAAAATGCTGCCTTCATTTTTAAACAATGCTATGCTGTTATTTATTCGTAAATCACTAGGTTACAACTATCTATGCAATTGCGGCACATCGCTTGGTACATCTTGCGCTCTATACTGCTCGGCTTAGCCGTAGCTGCTATCGTGATTGTTGTGGTGCCCAGTGCTAAACAGCAGCTTACTCCACCAACCTACCCGCTCGATCAACCACTGAGCTTTGCCACGGCTGTACAACGCGCAGCACCTGCGGTGGTAAATATTTATAGCATTGGCTCCATTCGTGGTTCCTATTATTCGCGTCGGCCCAGTACCGTATTTCGGCTCGGTTCCGGGGTAATTATGGATAACCTAGGGCATATCCTTACCGCTTATCATGTGGTCGCTGGCGTCAACGAGATTCAGGTCGCATTACAAGACGGACGTAATTACAGTGGTCAGGTGATTGGTTACGATACCGTCACTGACTTAGCCGTCGTGCGAATTGAGGCCGATAATCTGCCTATTATCCCGCAAAATGAATCACTACAAACACAGGTGGGCGATGTTGTCCTCGCTATTGGTAACCCGCATAACTTAGGGCAAACCATTACCCAAGGTATTGTTAGTGCAACGGGCGGACGGATGGGGATCATTCACTCCCACGCTGATCTCATCCAAATGGATGCGGCTATCAACGAAGGTGCCTCTGGAGGCGCGTTAATCAACTCGCAAGGCTACTTAGTCGGTATTAATAACGCGCAGTTTCGTGATGCTCGTGGGCAAGGTATCGATGGTATATATTTTGCCGTACCTTACCCGCTGGCTAAATCGGTTATGGATACCTTAATTCGTGAAGGTGAAGTGGTCCGTGGGTATCTTGGTGTGCAAGTAGGCGATGGGCCACAAACCGCTAACAACAACCAGCCTGGGATCTATGTAACGGGCGTTGATCCTAATAGCCCTGCGGAGCAAGCTGGTATACGTGCCGATGACTATATTATCGAAATTGATGGTCAGCCGATGGCATCAGCCAGCGAAGGGTTGGCCAAAGTCGCGCAAACGAAACCTGGTACAACGATTACCGTACGGTTTTTACGCGACAACAAAATTGAGTCTGTTGAGGTGGTCATCACGCGGCTGCAATAGCCGCATGCCCACTATTTGACGCGGGTAATGTCGGCACCTAAGGCTGACAATTTGCGTTCGATGGATTCATAGCCGCGGTCAATGTGGTAAATCCGTTCCACCACAGTTTCCCCTTCTGCCACTAAACCAGCAATGACTAATGATGCGGATGCACGCAGATCGGTACACATCACTTGTGCGCCAGTGAGCGCAGCGACACCTTTAGAAATTGCCATATTACCTTCAAGCTCGAAGTTAGCACCCATGCGACATAGTTCAGGTACATGCATAAAGCGATTTTCAAAAATCGTTTCCCGTACCCAACCGGCCCCTTCGGCAATAGCATTTAACGTACAAAACTGTGCTTGCATATCGGTTGGGAACGCCGGATGTGGTGCAGTGACAATATTCACTGCTTTGGGGCGGCCTTGTGCCTGGAGCCGAATCCAGTCATCACCTTTAGTAATAACGGCGCCGGCCTCGGTCAGTTTCCGTAATACCGCATCTAACATCCGCGGATCGGTATGACGACAGGTGACATCACCGCCAGTCGCTAACGCTGCCACGAGGAATGTTCCCGTTTCAATCCGATCGGGTTGGACACGGTAACGGCCACCGTGCAAACTTTCCTTGCCATGAATAGTGATGGTTTCCGTACCAGCGTTACGAATATCAGCCCCCATGCTATTGAGGAAGTTGGCAAGATCTTCAACTTCAGGTTCCCGCGCGGCGTTTTCAATCACTGTGATACCATCAGCCAAGGTCGCGGCTGCCATCAAGTTTTCGGTACCCGTTACGCTGACCATATCCATGAGAATATTAGCGCCACGCAAGCGGCCATTGACGGTGGCATTGATATAGCCGTTTTCCACTGTGATTTCTGCGCCCATTTGACGCAGGCCATCAATATGCAAATTCACTGGGCGTGCACCAATTGCGCACCCCCCAGGTAAAGACACCCGTGCTTTCCCGAACTTAGCTAAGAGCGGGCCCAACACCAAGATGGACGCACGCATAGTTTTAACTAAGTCATAGCTTGCTACGTGGTGGTGAATACCTTGGGGTTCAATCTGATAACTATTAGGCCCTAACGGGTGGCTATGGACGCCGAGTTCACTCAGTAGTTTGAGGCTAGTTTGTACATCCTGTAATGCCGGAACATTCTCAAGAACGACGGTTTCTGAAGGTAGAATCGATGCCATTAAAATAGGTAATGCGGCATTCTTAGCACCTGAGATGACCACCTCACCGCGTAGCGGGATACCGCCACGTATTACAAATTTCTGCATGGGCTATCCCGTTGCTTAACTTAACATTGCGAGTTTTTTCTCGCGTTGCCATTCGGAAACTGTGTAGGTACGAATGGATACAGCATGAAGTTCACCAGAAGCAATCCATGCTTTCAAGGGTGCGTATACGAGTTGCTGTTTCTTAACGCGCGATAGGTCAGCAAAGATATCGCCCACCGCAGTCACGGCAGCATGACTGCCGTCAAGTTTCACCATGACTTCACTTACATCCAATTCATCCAACAACTTTTGTTGAATGGCTTCTGCTGTCAACATACTCATTGAATCTTTCACTTACTCAGTTAATCATCGAGTTGTAAAATCGCCTCGACTCCAGTGACCTGAACTATGGCACGCAATTGTGCCGTAGGATGGGTGATAATAAGAGCACGACCAGTACCTAGAAGTTCACGCTTGACTTCAATGAGCATGGCCACACCTGCAGAATCGACTTTTTCAACCGCGGCTAAATTTAAGGTAATGTCGTCACTACCGCCCAGCCATTGTTGTCGCTGCCGCCATAATTTCGGCACAGTGACACGACTGAGTTCTCCCTGCAAGCGAATATCATGCTCATGCTGTTGCCACGTGCATTCACTCATGATTTAGCTCTCTGTTTCTTCATAAGGTTTAACTGCTTCTCGCGCTTTTTCGCGCAGCAGTTTAATGGTTCCGTCAATGCCATTGCTACGGATGACACTGGCGATTTCAGTTTGCTTACTGTTGAGTAAGCTTACTCCCTCAACCACCAAGTCGTACGCTTTCCACACGTCATCAGTATTGTCGTAACGCATTTTGAAATCGAGTCGTACGGGCGGACGTCCACCTTGTTCGATTAAGCGAGTATTGACCACCACCATCCGGCTATTTTCCTCAAACCGGCCAGGGTTACCAAACTCAATAGTATGCTTGTTTTCATCATACTGAGTGAACGCGCCAGCGTAGGTTGTGATTAGGTAGTCCCGAAAAACGGTATAAAACTCCTGCCGCTGCTCTTCAGTGGTTTGTGTTAGGTGGCGACCCAACACACGCTTGGCTGCATAAATATAATCCACATAGGGCAGCATCTCTTCGCGAATAATAACGCGTGTGTGGTTGAGATCGGCGTTAATGAGGTCACGATCTTGGGCTATGCGTGCCAGGGTTTTATTCGCTACTTTCTCTAACAACACGTATGGGTTGTCATCACGAATTAATTCTGACTGCGCTGCCGCAGGTGCGGTAGCTGCAAAAAATATCATGCTTAACGTAAACAACCACTGTTTCATACGAACTCCTTAATCGTTGCCTTGGCTGAACAAGAACTGACCGATGAGATCTTCCAGCACTAGTGCTGATTTAGTGTCATAGATTTGATCGCCATCTTGGAGCATTTCAACGGTTTCATCGATAAAACCTGGGTTCAAGCCAATGTATTGTTCGCCCAATAGCCCCGACGTTAAAATTGACACTGACGAGGTGTCAGGGAATTTGTTGTAGGTTGCGCTAATGGTCATTTCCACAAGTGGCTCATAATACTCGCCACTTAAGGTAATTCTACTGACGCGGCCAACAACAACCCCCCCAACCTTCACCGGCGAACGTTCTTTAAGGCCACCGATGTTATCGAATTTGGCATACAGCCGATAGGTTTCGCCACTGGTCACGGCACTTGTATTGGCGGCACGTAAACCTAAAAACAGCAGTGCTAAAATGCCAATAATGACAAAGAGACCGACGGCGAGTTGTGTGTTTCTTGATTCCATAACTGTTATCCAAACATCAATGCAGTTAATACAAAGTCGAGCCCGAGCACGGCTAACGACGCGGTGACCACAGTTGAGGTGGTGGCCCGGCTAATCCCCACCGAAGTCGGTGTGCAACTGTATCCTTTATGTAATGCAATCCAGGTCACGACAAAGGCAAATACTAAGCTTTTAATGATGCCATTGACGATGTCTTGCCCCCATTCCACATTGGCTTGCATGACGGACCAAAAGGCACCCTCATCTACCCCTAGCCAGCGCACACCCACCAAATACCCCCCAAAAATACCGACGGCGGAAAACACTAGGGCTAACAGGGGCATGCTATAAAATCCCGCCCAGAACCGTGGGGCAATCACCCGCCGTAACGGATCGACCCCCATCATTTCAAGGCTCGACAGCTGTTCGGTTGCTTTCATTAGGCCAATTTCGGCAGTGAGTGATGAGCCCGCGCGACCGGCAAACAGTAATGCGGTAACCACTGGCCCTAACTCACGTAACAACGACAATGCCACCATGGGGCCGAGCGATTGCTCGGCACCGAAGTCGACCAGAATATTGTACCCTTGCAACCCTAGCACCATGCCGATAAACAAACCGCTCACCACAATGATGATGAGCGATAAGACACCCACGGCATACATTTGTTGCATCAACAACGGCCAACTTTTCCGCACATTTGGCTTGCCAATCAATGCTTTTAACAGCATCAACAACGCTGCGCCAGCTCCGGCAACGGTATCAAGTGTAACGCGCCCTAAGGCCGCAATTCTATCGAGCATGCTGCGCTCCCAACAAGTCATCCGCTAAGCTTGGCGCCGCATAATGGAATGGCACTGGGCCATCTGCTTCACCATGTAAAAACTGATGGATTAGTGGGTTTGACGACTGTTTAAGTTCTGCTGGGGTGCCGTGCCCAACCACCGTTTTATTGGCGATTATGTAGACATAGTCGGCTATCGTCATCACTTCCGCAACGTCATGCGTGACCACGATACTGGTCACTCCCAACGACTGATTGAGTTCTTTAATCAATTTTACAATGACTCCCATCGAAATGGGGTCTTGCCCAGCAAAAGGCTCATCATACATGACCAACTCAGGGTCTAAGGCAATGGCCCGTGCCAGTGCAGCGCGACGCGCCATACCACCGGAGAGCTCTGCTGGCATTAAGTGCCGAGCACCACGCAAGCCAACCGCCTCGAGCTTTAATTTGACAATGGTATCAATCATCGACTCGGGTAATTCGGTGTGTTCACGCAGCGGAAACGCCACGTTGTCATACACAGTCATATCGGTAAACAACGCACCGCTTTGAAACAACATGCTCATCCGTTTGCGAACGTCATAGAGTTCAGTGCGGCCAAGCGCATGAATATCAACCCCGGCAAAGGTAATTTTTCCTTGTTGCGGGCGTAACTGTGCACCGATCAAGCGCAATAAGGTTGTTTTACCGATGCCACTGGGGCCCATTACCGCGGTGATTTTGCCTTTCGGGATACGCATGGATAAGCCGCGGTAAACTTGGTGTGCACCAAACCCGTGGGCAAAGTCGATAGAGTCAATCACCACTAATGCCTCATCATCGGCACAGGGTGACGATGACTGACTCGGTACGTGAGATGCAGTTTGCATTGCCTTGGTATCTCCTTGTTCTAACCGCTGAGTGTACCAGAAATGGCGCTCTTGCTACAGACTGAGGCGGTAAAATTTGTGACAAAACGTGACGCTTGATGCTGATTTCGTCTGTATTTCAGCGCTCAATCGGTTATTATTGCACGTATGTAATGATCCTGATCCATTGGGCTGGAGTGTTCCCATGACAATAAAGTCCCCAACCGTATCGTTTCGTATGCTCGCGGAGCGCGTTGTTGACATCGAAGCCACGGCTGTCACTGGCCTAAAACGTTATTTAGACACGCAATTTGAACAGGCGTGTGAGTTGCTATTACAGTGCCAAGGCCGCGTCATTGTGATTGGGATGGGTAAATCGGGCCATATTGGTGGCAAAATTGCGGCCACCTTAGCATCAACAGGCACGCCATCCTTTTTCGTCCACCCGGGTGAAGCCAGTCATGGTGATTTAGGGATGATCACAGCACAGGATGTAGTACTCGCGATTTCCAACTCAGGTGAAACCGAGGAAGTCCTCGCTATTGCCCCATTAATCAAGCGCCGTGGCGTTAGTTTGGTCAGCATGACTGGGCATCCCGATTCAACCCTCGCACAACTTTCTGACGTACATGTGTGTATTGCGGTTGAACAAGAGGCTTGCCCATTAGGATTAGCGCCAACGTCGTCGACTACCGCCACCTTGGTTATGGGCGATGCCATTGCAGTCGCATTGCTACATGCCCGCGGCTTTACCGCCGATGACTTTGCGATGTCTCACCCTGGCGGTAGTTTAGGTCGTCGCTTATTGTTACGCATTAGCGATATCATGCACACTGGCGATCGGATGCCCTTAGTACCACCTTCAGCCACCTTATCTGAAGCCTTGCTAGAAATGTCACGCAAGGGTTTAGGGATGACCGGAATTGCCGATAGTCAACAACGGCTCTTAGGGATATTTACCGACGGTGATTTACGTCGTATTCTCGATCAGCGCATTGATGTTCATCAAACCCGTATCGACCAAGTGATGACACATCAACCTGTCACTATTCAACCCGATGTACTAGCGGCACAAGGGTTGAAGCTCATGGAAGATCGCAAAATTAACGGGCTGTTTGTTGTTGATGAACATGGCATTGCACATGGCGCACTGAACATGCATGATTTATTAAAAGCAGGAGTACTGTAATGGCCACTGTCAATACCTGGTATGGCGCTATTAGTTCACAGTTGTTTGAACGCCTACAACAGATTCGACTCGTGGTATGTGATGTTGATGGCGTCTTTTCTGATGGGTGTATTTATCTTGGCAACGATGGCGAAGAATTGAAAGCGTTTCACACCCGTGATGGTTTCGGTGTAAAAGCCCTGCTCAATGCCGGTATCGATGTTGCGGTGATTACTGGTCGCGAATCACGCATTGTGCAAGACCGCATGCAAGCGCTTGGGGTTAAACATATTTATCAAGGGCAAGCAGACAAAGAGGCGTGTTTTGAACAATTAGTGGCGCAATTAGGTCTGACCTATGACCATGTCGCTAGTATCGGGGATGATGTTCCTGATTTGGCGATGTTAACCCGCAGCGCAGTTGGTGTGTGTGTCAACGATGGCCACCCCTATGTCCAACAACAGGCGGATTACATCACCTCAGCACGTGGAGGTTACGGGGCAGTTCGTGAACTCAGTGATTTAATCTTAACTGCGCAAGGGCAATTGCAATTACAAGGAGGCATAAGCCTTTGAATCGCAACATCGTCATCATCATTGGGATTATATTCTGTGCCGCAGCATTACTGATTTGGCGCCCGTTTGACGATGCCGACCAGCTTGAGCAAGATGCCGGTTATCGTCAAATTCAGCCAGATTTTACTGCCACTGGACTGATTGTCCGCGTGTACGACGAGCACGGTGAGTTGGCCCATCAGATTGCGGCGGAAGAGATGACGCATTACAGTCCCATTGGCTTAACCGAACTGATGACACCAACCTATATTTTGCAATTGAATCAAGGTAAGGATATTTGGCAGGTAACCGCCGAGCAAGGGTCATTTTATGCCGATAACAGCTTGGTCCTAGAACGTAACATTAAAATGACGAGTCTCACTGCGGCGGAGTTTATTGAGCGTATTGAAACCAGTTATTTAACGATTGATACCGAAGCGGATGTGGTAACCACCGAACAACCCGTGTTAATTATTGGTCCTGAATTTACTGCCCGAGGCGAAGGTTTACGCGCCGACTTGCGCGCCCAAACAGTGGAAATGATAAAGCATGTTGAAACGATTTATACCGGTCGTCGCTCTGCTGGCGATAACAACGAGTAGTGGCAATACGGCCTGGGCACAAGGTCGTGCTGATTTTTCCAAACCGATTGAAATCAGTGCGGATCGTGACTGGTTCGATGTTGCCAATAAAATCGCCGTGTTTGAAGATAACGTGGTGATCCGTCAAGGTAGCTTAACCATTGCAGCTGACCACCTTGAAGTAACACGCCGCGGCGATCAATCCGACAGTTTTATCGCACAAGGTAGCCCAGCACTTTATAACCAGCTACTGGATGATGGCTCACCGATCAGCGCAGAGGCAGAAATAATTCGTTACGATCAAGATCAGCAATTATTAACGTTATCAGGCAATGTAAAGGTATCCCAGAACAACAGCGTGATTCAGGGTAACGAAATTATTTATAACTTCGCAACGCAGCAACTATCCGCTAGCCGTGGCGAAAAGGATCGCGTCACCACAATTTTTTTACCAAAGAACAAGAGCGACCAAAGTAATGAGCCGACTAATCGCTGAACATCTCGCGAAATCATACAATAAGCGACAAGTCGTCAAGGATGTTAGTCTGACCGTTGAGGCTGGCCAAATCATTGGGTTACTTGGCCCTAATGGTGCCGGTAAAACCACCACCTTCTACATGATTGTGGGATTAGTGCAGCATGACAAAGGGCGCATTTTAATTGATGACGACGATATCTCGTTGCTGCCGATGCACGCTCGGGCACGTCGCGGGATTGGCTATTTACCGCAAGAGTCCTCGATTTTCCGCAAACTGTCGGTGCGTGACAACATCATGGCAATTCTGGAGACGCGCCGCGATTTAGATGCTAACGCTCGCGAAGAACGGCTCGACGCACTCTTAGAAGAATTTAGTGTGGGTCACTTGGCCAACAGTCTAGGAATGAGTTTATCGGGCGGCGAACGGCGTCGCGTTGAAATTGCCCGCGCTCTGGCCGCCGATCCTACGTTCATTTTGCTCGACGAACCCTTTGCAGGCGTTGACCCAATCTCGGTGATTGATATTAAAAAAATTATCGAACATTTGCGAAACCGCGGCATTGGCGTGCTCATTACCGACCATAACGTACGCGAAACCTTATCAGTGTGCGAAAAAGCGTACATTGTCAGCCATGGAGCCTTGATTGCGAGCGGTGATGCCCAAAGTATATTAACCAACCAACAGGTTAAAGATGTTTACTTAGGTGAGCAATTCACGTTGTAGGTGATCTCATGAAACCAAGCCTGCAATTTAAGATGTCGCAGCAACTGGCGATGACGCCTCAGTTGCAGCAGGCTATTAAATTGCTTCAACTGTCAACATTAGAACTGCAGCAAGAGATCCAGCAAGCCTTAGCTGAAAACCCTCTGTTAGAACTCGAGCAATCTGACGCTGAGGGGGAAGTCAGCATCCCACAAGAAACATGGGAACCCAGCTATTCCGCAGGTATAGGACAAGCCAGCTACCATTACGATGGTGAAGACCAACTGTATGAAGGGGAAACCGGCATCACGTTGCATGACCATTTAATGTGGCAATTGCAACTATCACCATTTACTCCGACCGACGCGTTGATTGCCGTTGCCATTATTGAAGCTATTGACGATTCAGGCTACCTCACAGTGCCATTAAGCGACATTGTCGCAGGCTTAAACGAACACCACGTTGAGCCCATCGAACTTGATGAAGCACAGGTCGTACTCAAGCGGATTCAACATTTTGATCCAGTCGGGGTAGGCGCGCGTAATGTCGCTGAATGTTTGACATTGCAATTACAACATCTTGCTCCCGATACCCCGTGGCGAACCGAAGCACTGTGTGCTGTGCAAGAGTTTATCGACCTATTAGCGACCCGTGATTATCGTAATTTAGCCCGCAAGTTACGCGTCAATGAAACTGAGTTGGCGGCGATAGTTGCACTCATCCAAGATCTTAACCCACGCCCGGGTGAGAGCTTCCAAGCAGCCCCCGATAACTATGTCATTCCCGATGTGATTGTCAGCAAGAAAAATCATCGTTGGGTGGTCGAGCTAAATCCAGAAACAGTACCTAAACTTAAGGTAAATCAATACTACCTTGATTTGTGCCATGCGGTAGCACAAACTGATGAGGTAAATTACATTCGACAGCATGCACAAGATGCAAAGTGGTTTATTCGCAGCATCGAAAGCCGTAACGAAACCCTGTTGAAGGTAGCCAGCGCTATTGTGCAACGCCAGCAGGCATTTTTTGAGCATGGGGAAGAAGCAATGAAACCCATGATATTGGCAGACATTGCAGCAGCAATAGAAATGCATGAATCAACAATTTCTCGTGTTACAACGCAAAAGTATATGCATTCGCCGCGAGGTGTGTTTGAATTGAAGTACTTCTTCTCCAGTCAGTTAGCCACTGCGGCAGGAGACGAAGCATCGTCAACGGCCATTCGGGCATTGCTGAAGAAGTTCATTGCAGCAGAAAATCCCAGAAAGCCATTGAGCGATAGCAAACTAACTGAACTCCTAGCGGAACAAGGAATCCAAGTAGCGAGACGCACCATTGCCAAATATCGTGAGGCACTGAATATTCCGCCTTCGAGTCAGCGCAAGCGTCTTATTTGAATCTCGGAAAACAGAAGGAAGATGTTATGCAAATCAATCTTACTGGTCGCCACGTTGAAGTTACTAACGCTATGCGGGAATATGTTGCCAACAAGTTCAATCGGCTGGAACGCCATTTTGACAATATTAATAACGTCTACGTCATTTTAAGTGTTGAAAAGTTAGCGCAAAAAGCGGAAGCTACGTTGCATGTAAATGGCGGTGAGATTTATGCAGAATCCGAGCATCAGGATATGTACGCCGCAATCGATGGGTTGATCGATAAGCTCGATCGACAAGTTATTAAACATAAAGAAAAATTGAATCGTCGCTAAACCATGGATTTATCCACTATACTGAGTCCTGACTGCGTTCGTTGCGCGGTCGAAGGAACAAGCAAAAAGAAAATTCTTGAACTCATTGGCCAGCTAGCTGCGTCGCGGTTAGCTGGCGCTTCTGCGTTCGAGGTATTTGAAAGCTTATTAAGTCGCGAACGTCTTGGTAGTACAGGAATTGGCTTAGGTGTTGCCATACCACATGGCCGCTTAGCAGGTACCAACAAACCCATCGCTGTGTTGCTTACCTTATCATCTCCCATTGATTTTGATGCGATTGATAATCAGCCAGTGGATATCGTCTTTGCGTTATTGGTTCCAGAAGAACAGCATGAACAGCACCTACAAACCTTAGCCTCAGTGGCCCAACGGCTCAACGATAAGGCCTGTACTCGGGCGCTGCGCGAAGCACAAACCGATCAGGAGCTGTACGAGCTATTCGTACGTTAAATTGGGTAGCACCATGCAGTTGATTATTGTCACAGGCCGCTCTGGATCGGGAAAATCGATCGCTCTTCGCGTGCTCGAAGATCTCGGCTATTATTGTGTCGATAACTTGCCAATTACCTTGATGCCAACCTTAGTGCACGCCGTGGTCGAACAATACGATAAAGTGGCGGTTAGTGTCGATGTTCGTAACCTTCCCAACGAGCCCAGCATTCTGACTGATGCACTCGATTTCTTACCAAAAAAAATTAAGCCGGAAATCATCTATATCGACTCTTCTGACGAGGTGTTGCTGCGTCGCTTTGGTGAAACCCGAAGGCTGCACCCTCTCTCACAGCGAGAAATGCCGTTAGCCGATGCCTTGTCAGTAGAAGCAAGTATGCTTGAGCCATTGGCTGAACGAGCCACGTGGCGAATTGATAGCAGTGACTTAACGGTCCACCAATTGAGTGAACAAATTACTGAGCGGATATTAGGGAAAGCAGCCTCACGCCTAATTGTGGTATTTCAATCATTTGGGTACAAATACGGGCTTCCAGCAGATTTGGATTACGCCTTTGATGCGCGGATATTACCGAATCCACATTGGGTTCCTGAACTCAAACCGCTGACGGGAAAAGACGCAGCGGTACAACATTACTTTGAACAGCAACCATTAGTCACGAAATTTATTCATCAGTTGGAAGTGTTTTTCGAAACCTGGTTACCGCATTTTCAGCGTAGTAACCGCAGCTACTTAACCATAGGTATAGGATGTACAGGCGGTCAACATCGCTCTGTTTATATCGCTGAAAAACTCGCGCAACGGTTTGCTGGACACCCATGTAAAGTTCAAGTACGGCATCGCGAAGCGAGCCGCCATAAACCTACCAATCCATAGTTAGGCCTTGTGTTATGACCAGCATTGTCCGTCACCAAGTAACCATCCGAAATAAGCTTGGATTGCACGCTCGTGCAGCCACTAAGTTGGCAAAATTAACCCATGAGTTCGCTGCTAACGTTTATCTTATTCAAGATGGTCAAAAAGTTGATGCATCCAGCGTCATGTGTCTTTTGTTACTCGCTAGTGGGCAAGGCCGTACTATTGAAATAGTAGCGGAAGGGCCTGATGCGCAAGCTGCTGCTGATGCAGTTGCGCAACTGGTTGAAGCACGTTTCGACGAAGAACAATAGCGCATCGGGCGATGCGCTGAGGGTCGGTTAAACGCCGGCGATACGCATTTCTTCAAGTAATACCGAGCCAGTTAGGACACCATGGCGATGGTCAATATCACCAGCAATCGCCACAATATTACGTAACATATCAGCTAAGTTCCCAGCAATAGTAATTTCCTCTACTGGATACTGAATCTCGCCATTTTCCACCCAGAACCCAGCAGCGCCGCGGGAATAGTCACCATTGACAATGTTAACCCCCTGCCCCATCAATTCGGTCACCAACAGACCCGTACCCATTTGCTGGCATAAAGCCTTAAGGTCGGGCACTTGGTGCCCCACTTGCCAGGTATGAATACCACCGGCATGCCCGGTCGGCTGCATCCCTAATTTACGGGCGGCATAACTGGTTAACAAATACGTCTCGAGCACACCATCTTTGATAATATCGCGGGCGGTGGTGGCGAGCCCTTCATGGTCAAATGGGCTGCTTGCCAAGGCCCTTGGAATGTGTGGCTGTTCGTGAATTGTCAACCAGCTGGGCATAATTTGCTGGCCGAGTTGATCGAGCAAGAAGCTGGATTTACGGTACAAACTGCCGCCACTAATCGCGTTCACTAAGTGGCTGAACAAGCTATTAGCGACGTCGGCGCGGAAAATAACTGGTACTTTAGCGGTGGCAATTTTACGTGCGTCTAAACGCGCTACCGTCGCGGCAACTGCATCTTCAGCAACCTGCTCTGGCGTCCAAAGGTCATCACGATGACGTGCAATGGTGTAGCTATAGTCGCGTTGCATGGCATCCCCCTGCTTCGCGATCAATGAACAGCTTAGCACGTGGCGTGACTGCATATAACCAGCGAGGAAACCGTGACTATTCCCATACACACGAAAGCCGACATGGCTACTATAACCAGCGCCATCCGAATTGACGATGCGTGGGTCAAGTTGTAACGCATGTTGTTCACAGGTTAATGCTTGTTCGAGGGCAAACTGAGCGCTTTGATCGGCAGGATGACATAAATCCAAATCTGGAATGTCGGTCGCCATCAATTCCGCTGGCGCTAACCCAGTACAAGGATCTGCCGAGGTAAACTGGGCAATGCTGCTGGCTTTATCTACCGCAGCTCGAATTGCCGCTGGGGTTAGATCGGTCGTCGAGGCACTACCTTTTTGCTGGCCGCGATAAACTGTAATGCCAAGGGCACCGTCTTGATTAAACTCAACCGTCTCGACTTCTCCTAATCGCGTGCCAACATTGATCCCGCGGCTACGACTAATAGCACACTCAGCAGCACTATTGCCTAGTTTTTGCGCGTACGCCAGAGCCTCGGCAACTGCCTCTTCCACTTCTTCCATTTCAATTTCCAGCTCGCGGATATCGGGTGTCATTTCAACTCCTGTAGGCGTATCAGCAGGAACGCCTTTTATATTGCTATGTGATTCAGGTACAATTCGCAGGTCACCCAAGAGGTTTAACCATGAACGAATTTGAGTACGATGACGAAGAATTCGTCAGTAAATCCGAATTAAAACGTGCTGCCGAAACGCAACAACAACTCGGCGAAAAGCTGGTCGAACTATCCGAGGGGAAATTAGCAAAAATCCCACTTGACGATGACTTGCTTGACGCCATCCTACTCGCCCAACGTATTCGCGGTACCCGCGAAGGGTTCCGCCGGCAGTTACAGCTTATCGGTAAACTTATGCGGCAACGGGATACTGCGCCCATTGCGCAAGCTCTGGCCGAATTAGAGCAATCACATCACCAGCAAAATGCTTTATTTCATCAGCTGGAGAAACATCGCGATGCGATCTTGGCGCAGGGCGATGACGCTATCCAAGCGTTCATTGAAGCTTACCCTAGCGCTGACCGACAACGTCTGCGTCAGCTGTATCGGCAAGCCACAAAAGCTACCGCACAAGGTAAGCCGCCCGCCGCACAACGGGAATTATTCAAATACCTTCGCCAGGTGGCTACCACCTAATCGGTGCCACCTACCGTCATTGCATCCAGTTTTAAGGTTGGTTGGCCAACGCCTACGGGAACACTTTGGCCATCCTTGCCACAGACACCAACCCCATCATCTAACTGCAGATCATGCCCGACCATAGAGACTTGACGCATGGCTTCTGGACCATTACCAATTAACGTAGCGCCTTTCAGTGGTGCAGTAATTTTACCGTCTTCAATCAGGTAAGCTTCAGACGCTGAAAACACAAACTTTCCTGAGGTAATGTCGACTTGGCCGCCAGCGAAATTCGGTGCATAGATGCCCCGTTTAACGCTCGCGATAATCTCCTCCGGATCATGTTCACCTGCCAACATATAGGTGTTGGTCATGCGCGGCATCGGCAAGCAAGAAAAGCTCTCCCGCCGGCCATTGCCGGTTGGGTTTACCCCCATCAGCCGGGCATTCATTTTATCTTGCATGTAGCCCACTAAGCGGCCTTTTTCGATCAACACGTTATAGCCAGCTGGGGTGCCTTCATCGTCGACAGACAGTGAGCCACGGCGGTGCGCTAAGGTGCCGTCATCAACAATGGTACAAAGCTCTGATGCTACCATCTCACCAATTTTACCCGCGTAAGCTGATGACCCTTTCCGATTAAAATCACCTTCGAGCCCATGCCCAACTGCTTCATGCAATAATACGCCAGGCCAACCCGGCCCTAATACGACCGGCATTGTCCCTGCAGGTGCTGGACGTGCTTCTAAATTGATCAGTGCCTGCCGAACGGCTTCGTCAACAAAGACTTGCCAGCGCGGCTTGGCTGCTCCATTCACACCAACTGTTTCGGTAAAATAATTGTATTCGACGCGAGCCCCACCACCGGCACTACCACGTTCACGGCGACCATTTTGCTCAACTAAAATGGTACAGTTCACCCGCACCAAAGGCCGTACATCGGTGGCAAAAGTACCGTCAGTAGCAGCTACTAGTATTTCATCATAGCTGCCCGTGACACTGGCAATAACCTCGACGACACGCGGATCTTGACGGCGTGCGTATTCATCAATGGCGCGTAAAAGGTCAATTTTAGCTTGTTCAGGCAAATTCAGTGGGTTGATCGATGTATAGCGCTCAATCGCCTGCGCTCGCTGCACAACTTGCAGTTGTTTGGCTTGCCCTGCTTGGCTAATGCCGCGGGCGGCGGCAGCAGCCTTATTGAGCGCACTGAGTGAAATTTCATCGGCGTAAGCGAACCCCGTTTTATCACCATGAATCGCGCGCACTCCTAAACCTGCTTCGATATGAAAGGATCCGCTTTTGATAATGCCATCCTCCAGCACCCACGACTCGTGCATACTGCTTTGCAAATATATATCTGCAAAATCAATAGCTCCTGTGTACAAAGTCGCTAACGATTGGTGAATGGCATCACGATCAAGTTCATGATGATGAAGCAAATTGTGCTCAACGTTTGGTGTTTGCATGAATGACCTTTTGACTCCAATTAAAATGCTCTGCAACCGGTATATCGCGGCGAATACTGGCGAGACTTGTCATATCCACTAAAGCTGTTGCGAGCCCGGGTTGTGGCTGTTCTGACTCTGCAAGAATGCGGCCCCAACCATCGATTATCAAGGCATGCCCGTATGTTTGGCGACCATTCGCGTGGTCGCCAACTTGGGCTGCTGCTACCAAGAAACATTGCTGTTCAATGGCTCGTGCACGGGTAAGCACGTGCCAATGAGCTGCGCCGGTGACCTTGGTAAAAGCTGATGGTAATACCAAAATGTCAGCGCCGGCTACGCGCAGCGCGCGGAATAATTCTGGAAAACGTACATCATAACATACTGCCATACCGAGTACGCCAAATTCGGTTGGCACGGTGACAACTGTGTCACCCGCTTGTGTCCATGCGGATTCACGGTATTGTTTGGTGTTATCAGCGACAGTTACGTCAAACAAATGAATTTTGTTGTAACGTGCAATACAGTCACCGTTCGGGGTAAACACCAAACTGGCGGCGCTAAATTTGGCAGCATCACGCTCATCGATCATTGGCATGGTGCCTGCTACTAACCAAATCTGGTGGCGTTTGGCTAAGTCAGCTAACGCTTGTTGCAGCGGTCCCACCCCGGGCAGCTCAGCTAATGCGCGTTGTCGTTTATCGTTTGTACCGAAACAGAGGCAGGCTTCCGGCAACACCACCAACTGTGGACGGTGGGCCGGTAATTGTTGCAGCAAGCGCTCAATTTGCTGCAAGTTATCCTGTGGATCTGGACTACTCGTCAGTTGCAGGGCGGTTAATTGTACCTGCTGCTGAGTTTGGCTCATCATCATTCAAATCCTCGGTGGGCATCGGCGCTGCGCGAGAATCACGCGCCACTTCTTCAATAATGGGGTCATCCATGGTACCAGAGATACGATATTCCAATCGGCTGATTACCTTAGCATCATGTAGCATGCGATCAATCACTAACGCCGCCAAACCAGAAGGTGGATTAATCATCCACGCAAAAATCACTGGTAAGCTGGATGTGACTTTAGGTACAAATTGTAAGTCATAAGCTAGTTCACGGGTCTTTAAATTCGCACTGCCCTTCACTTCCATGTCGCCAGCACTGCCGTTGAGTTGGGTATTATCGGTAGCCACCACACCATCGGCAATTTCAAACTCACCGGAGAAGTTGGTATAGAACAAACCATTGGCGAACACATCGCGGAAATCAAACCGAAGCTTCCGCAAAATACTATCTAAGCTGAGTAGTGAGAACAAGCGAGCACCACGATCACTAACGTCGTTCAAATACCCCTGTCCCAGCTGCCACTTTACATTGCCATTAAGCGTGTTCAAATCCAGTTGGTGCGGCGGAGCCATATAATGCAAGTCGAAATCAATGCTTGCGCTACTGTCGCGCACCATCGAGGTGAATTCATAGCTATCCAAAAACTCACCGAAATTATCCGATTCAAAGCGCCCATAAATACGTGTTTGCGGGTATTGTGTTGAGGTTTCTAACGCCCACAAGCCCGCAGCTTGAACATGGTGTCCACGGTTACGTGCGTCCAGCTTGACCAACTGCAACTGATGCTCCTCTCCGCGCAAGTGAACGTTCACTTCACCAAGATCATAAGGTCCGTAGCGGCAGCGCTTACAGTCGATAAATAATTCAGGAAGACCAGCAAAACTGGTCGGCAACTCTGCCTCACCGCCAGCACTCGCAATGCCCTCATCCAACCCTTGAATATCAATATACTCAGCGCTGATTTGCAGGCGTTCGGCTTGTTCCGCGGTGGCCGCTTGCCAATGCCCATCGGCGAGCATTTGTTTCGCGTCGACCCGAATGCGCCAATCCTGCTGTTCTGGCCATGCCACCGCCCATACATCGTTTAACACCAACTGCTGCCAATGTAGTTGTGGGCTATAGAACTGGATAAAATCAGGCTTAAGCACTTGGACAAAGTCACTTTCTCCTGTACCTGCTGGCAGCATAGCGGATAGTTGCTCGATGGCATTTACCCAGGTACCAATATCACTTTCTACCAAGCTGGCATCGATACTAAAATTAGCCCTAGGCCTGAGTGCGTTCATTGCTGGCGTATGTTGGAGTACGTGTCCAAGCCGCGCATACCCACTTTGTAACTCACTCAGGTCACCGTTTAACTGCAGCTCAAGCAAGACAGTGTCAGCGACTTCCGCATTGACCAGAATACTGTCGGGATCACCAGATACGGTTAATTCTAACTGTTGTTCGGCACCTACTGATTTACCAAGCGGTTCGGGTAAGTGAATACTTACATCATCAAGCTTAGCGGATTGATGCCAACGAAATGAATAACCACCTTGGGTTGGTATACTAAGATTAAAATCAGCCTGCCACGGCATGCTACCGGCTAGCACTGGCGCGAATTCTGTCAGCTGCCAATCCCCGTGCAGTTGTAGGTCCGCAAAATAATCGTGTTCACGTTGCCGTGTGGCTAGTTCCGCTTGGATTGGGAAGCCATGCCATTGCATCGTTAATGCCGGTGCTGTAATGACATCATTGCGATAATTTATCCGCCCATGCACGTTGGTAAAATTCTCTTTTATACTACGTACATAAATTTCGGCATCAGCTAAATCGGCATAGCCTTGCGCAACCACATCAGGTTCGTCAGTTAATGGGATCAGTAAATCTAAATAGCCAGTAACCGGTCCACTAAGTTGCACATCGGCAAGCGTGGCGCCTAAACTGTCCGCTAGCGGGCTGTCATCGAACAATGGTTTAAGCTCATTCGCATTTCCAGCAATCTGTGCAGTTATTTCTAAACGGGCGTTAAGCTCCTCCGTTAAATTCGGGATCACCACATCGGCGCGTTGGACATCAATCAGACCAAGCAAACCATCTGTGGCGGTAATGTGCATCCGCTCGTTACGGAAATTAACCACGGCTGTTGCATCATAGACGGGACGCCAATTAGGTTGAAATTTAAACAACACTCCTGAAATACGGGCGCGAGCCTCAAACAAGCCTTCGTTATTATGATACGGGAAATCTTCCACCGCACCGCGCCAGACCATTGCTAGATCAGAGGCATAACCGTCTTGGATAGCAACCGTTAAATACTCGTGTAGATTATCACCCATCACAATGGGCAGATGGCGGCGCAACACATCTACCGGAATGGAAGTTTCATTTAAGCTGCGTGCTACTGCGTCCACATACACCGATTCAGGCGACGGCGTGATGGTTGCCGCAAGACCAATGGGAAAACCAACCAGGTGAATTTCACTAGTCGGAGCGACGTGCAATCGCCAGCCTTCAGCATCCCAGTGGAAGGTGCCATGCACCGATAGCTCACTGATCGGCCACACATCATCGTAATCAAGCGCCGTGCTTTGAAATGCAGCCTCTTTACCCTGCAATGTCCACGTGACCTGTTGGCCCCGACCTTGCACTTGTAAGCTCACATTACTCAAGCCCGGAACGCCGGCAAATTCACCCCAACTGAGCTGTTCACCGCTGGCGTACCAACGTGCACCATGCTCAACGTGATGATAAAATGCAACATCCAGTACACCTTGGGTATCACGTTCGGTGAACTGCTCCACCACGCTCGCACCACGACTACCCAACAGATTTAATAATTCCACCAACGGTGGCAATGGCATTCCTTCCATACTCATTGCTGTGGTGGTGGTTGTTTGTTCCCAACTAAAGGTTGGCAATACCCAGCTACGGTCATTGTGTTCAATGGTTAGCGGGTTCGAGTTGACGCGCCAGCCGTCAGCATAGGGCCGCAATTTTAACTCGCCGTGGGGAATGCGAAGCTGATGTGTCCGATCACCCACCTGCCACTGCAGCTTTTGTTCACCCAACTGTAATAAGCCATCTGTAAACTGGTTCTGTTGAAAGTTAAGCCACAGGGTGTAGTTGAACGTAGCAGATTGGATTTGCGTATCGATAATTTGTTGTTGAACCCATGGCGTAATATCCAAGTGATTCGCAGCCACATAAACTTGGCCACTGAGTGCGTGAATGTTGTTGCCATGCATGTCAATCATGACATCAAGTGTGTTATCGGTTACTTCTGAGAATAACAGCTTACCGACGCCATAGTGGCGTTGCCCCTGATTCGCCCAACGTAGTTCTTGAATATCAATGGTGCGCGTCACGCCCATTAAATTCACTAATTCAAGGACACTTTCGCGCACTTCAATGTTATCGAGTTGCCCAAGCAGTAAGTCACCTAGCTTGGTCGGCAACTTCCATGAGCTACCTGCAGAGTCACCGTAACTATCACGTAAATCGTAATGTACGCGCATACCGGTGAGCTGAATCTGTTCAATTTGTACATTAAGTGCACGTGCACTGGCCCAGAAGTCGATCACCATCCGCGTTTCCGCAATATCGATGCGCGTGGCTTTACTCGCGTCAGTGAGCAACACAAAATCATGTAAGATCAGTTCAGGTCCGCTGCGGGTCCAGTCGGCACTAATCTGTGCCAGCTGCACGTCTAGAGCATAATTAGTAGCCAGAAACTGCTCCACCTGCTTCGTCACATCAGGCATTTGTGGCAATAGGTAGCGCAGCGCACTCAGCAAGAGTGCGAATAAGACCAAGACAATTGCCAAGGTATATAGCAATGAGCGCCATAGCCAGCGGCCGACGTTACGAACTGTCATTACATCATAACCACATCAAATTGTTCTTGGTTGTACATCGGCTCAGCAAACACGCGAACTTGTTTGCCAACAAAAACCTCCAGTTCTGCCAACGCATGAGATTCTTCATTTAACAGCATATCTGCCACAGCCGGTGAGACGTACACCATAAAGTGGTCGGCCGCATACGCACGGTTTACGCGGACAATTTCTCGCATGACTTCATAACACACGGTTTCAGCAGTCTTCAGCGAGCCACGGCCAAGACAAACTGGACACTCCGAGCACAGTACATGTTCGAGACTTTCACGAGTCCGTTTGCGGGTCATTTCGACCAGGCCTAGGGTAGTAAAGCCGTTAATAGAGGTTTTCGCACGGTCTTTGGCCAGCGCTTGCTCTAAACTGTGCAACACTCGGCGGCGGTGATCGGGGTTTTGCATATCGATAAAATCGATAATGATAATGCCGCCTAAGTTACGTAACCGCAGCTGTCGGGCTATCGCTTGAGTCGCTTCAATATTGGTATTGAAAATGGTTTCTTCCAAATTACGATGGCCAACAAAACCACCAGTATTGATATCAATGGTAGTCATGGCCTCGGTCTGATCGATGATGATAGAGCCGCCCGACTTCAAATCTACTTTACGCTCTAATGCACGCTGGATTTCATTTTCCACATCGAACAAATCAAAAATCGGACGTTCACCAACGTAGTATTCCAATACAGGGTCTAGTTCAGGAATAAACTCTTTCACGAACTCTTTCAATAAATCATAAGTAACGCGCGAGTCGACGCGGATCCGTTCAATCTCTTCCCCAACAAAATCACGCAATATACGACAGGATAAATTGAGATCTTCGTACACCAAACCAATTTTGCGCATCGCTTTACGCCGCTTTTGGATCATGTCCCATAAGCGCCGCAGGAACTTGGCATCACGCTGCAATTCGTCGGTACTAGCACCTTCGGCAGCGGTCCGCACAATAAAACCACCTTCGTCATCACAGTATGGTAGCGCTGCCTGTTTTAAACGGTTGCGCTCTTGCTCGTCTTCAATACGTTGGGAAATACCCACATGAGGAGATTGCGGCATCAGCACCATGTAGCGTGAAGGAATGGTAATATCAGTGGTTAAGCGAGCACCTTTCGTCCCCAAGGGATCTTTGACGACTTGTACCAAAATATGTTGGCCCGGCCGCACCAGCTGGCCGATGTCGGCTACGGGCATAGTGCCGCGGGCTAAGCCTTCAGCTTGTTCGATTTGGTTGACTATATCTGAAGCGTGTAAGAAAGCAGCTTTCTCCAGTCCGATATCGACAAACGCAGCCTGCATACCAGGTAACACGCGCGATACTTTACCGACATAGATATTGCCCACCAGCCCACGTTTGGCTTGGCGCTCAATATGGACTTCCTGCAAAATTCCATTTTCAATCAGTGCCACCCGAGTTTCTGTTGGGGTGACGTTCATTAATATTTCTGCGCTCATGCCTACCCCTCAATCGTTTGAATTAACTGCTCGGTTTCATAAATAGGGAGTCCGACAACGGCCCAATAGCTGCCCACAATACCTGTTACAAATTTTGCCGCGCGTCCTTGAATGCCGTAGCCACCTGCCTTATCAATGGGTTCCTTCGTGTGCCAGTATTGCTCAATTTCAGCATCTGTGAGCGCTTTAAAACTCACTTCTGCACCACTTAAGATGCATTCTTCTTGGCCCCCTTTCACGGCGGCGACAGCGGTCATCACCTGATGCGTGTGACCAGATAATTGTCGCATCATACGCACATAATCGGCATAGTCACGAGGCTTCTCTAGCACGTTATCAGTGAATACTACAATGGTATCGGCACCTAACACCGTACACTGCGCCCCTACCATGGTGGCACCAGCACGTGCTTTACTCAAGGCCAAGCGCTGCACATAGTCAGCGGGCGCTTCCTGCTCGAAACGCTGTTCTGGAACATCAGGTTGCACCACGGTGAAGGGACGATCGAGTAACTGCAGCAACTCTTTGCGACGTGGTGAGCCCGAGGCTAACACCAACTCACTCACGGACAAGGTAATGCCTCCGATACTTGCGCAAAATTAAATAAACCCACGGCCATGCAATCGCTGACGAAATGACTGGATATAAATAGGGCAAATGGAACACTGCACCATTGAGCACGTGCTCCAGCTCATACACAATCACGCGCTTTATTAGAATCAATACGCCAATAATCAACGCTTGCTGAGTAAACGAGTAATTCCGAATACGGTGAAAGTGGCGAATAGCTGGATAGGCCATGATGAGCAATGCAGTGGCATAAATCCCAAACACCGTACCCATCAAAATATCTGCCACTAGCCCTAACACCAACACGCTTCCCATACCGACCCGGTGCGGCAAAGCAATGACCCAATACAAAATCACCAAACTCAACCAATCGGGGCGCCATGCTTCTAAAAACGCCGGCATCGGCATGACCATTAATACCAAGGCCGCCAAATAGGTCGCTAACAAAGGGATTAACCCAGATTTAATCCACATTCTCATCCACCTCGACGTCATCATACACCGGTTGTTCAACGGCGCTTGGTGGCCACAACAGCAATACCGTTCGAATCCTGTCCAGTTGTGCGTATGGGCGTGCTGTTACCCGTGCATATTGGTAGCGTTCATCGCGATTCACTTCGATAATCTCAGCGACTGGATAACCCTCTGGGTACACTCCACCTAAACCCGATGACATCAGTTTGTCGCCCACTTCCAGCTCTGTTGAATGTGGGATAAACATCAACTCTAGCCGCTGCAAATCACCTGTGCCACGCGCCAGCACGCGAATATCATTGCGTTCCGCACGCAGCGACAACGAATGGCTTTGATCTGAAATCAACAACACGCGCGCGGTAGTATGCCCGACACTCATCACCTGCCCTAGGATACCCCGATTATCGAGTACTGGCTGACCTTTATAGACGCCGTTAGCTGAGCCCTTATTGATAACTACTTGATGTGAAAACGGGTCAGTCGCAACGGCTACAATTTCTGCCGCCATCCGACGACTCGCTTGCCGCACATCAGAACCGAGCAGCTGCCGTAGGCGGGCATTTTCATTCTCGAGAAAATTCAAGCGCTGCACCGCCATATGTAGCTCTTGGAGCTCTTGACGCAGCGCTTCGTTTTGCTCACGCAGCATCGATCGAGTGGTTGATAAATACACGATCCGATCAAGTGCTTGTTCAGGGAGTACCGCGAGGTATTGGACTGGCGTGACTAAGGTCGATAAAAACGAACGCACCGGCTGCATGGTATTGAGCCGGTGGTCAAGGAACATCAACATGGCCGCACATAACAATGCTAAGACCAAACGTGTTAGCAGGGAGGGCCCTCGTTCAAACAACGATTTCATAGGCCCACTTACTCATCGCTGAACAGATCACCGCCGTGCATGTCAATCATTTCGAGAGCGATACCGCCGCCTCGAGCCACACAGGTTAACGGATCATCTGCAATGATGACTGGAATCCCTGTCTCTTCCATCAATAAACGATCAAGATCACGCAACAAAGCGCCACCGCCGGTTAGAACCATACCGCGCTCAGAAATATCTGATGCCAATTCTGGTGGTGACTGTTCCAACGCAGTCATGACCGCACTGACAATCCCCATCAGTGGCTCTTGTAAGGCTTCTAAAATCTCATTGCTATTGAGCGTAAAGGAGCGCGGCACTCCTTCCGCTAAGTTACGACCACGCACTTCAATTTCACGAACTTCTTCACCTGGGAAGGCAGAGCCGATTTCATGCTTAATGCGTTCTGCGGTAGCTTCCCCAATCAATGAACCGAAGTTACGCCGGATGTAACTCACAATGGCTTCATCGAATTTATCCCCTCCAATACGCACTGATGATGAGTACACCACACCATTCAATGAAATAATGGCAACTTCAGTGGTACCGCCACCGATATCGACGACCATGGAACCGGTTGGCTCCGACACAGGTAAACCCGCACCTATGGCTGCAGCCATAGGCTCATCAATTAAATACACTTCACGGGCGCCTGCGCTTAAGGCAGATTCACGGATGGTACGGCGTTCAACTTGGGTTGAACCACAAGGCACACAGACTAATACCCGTGGGCTGGGACGAAAATAATGGCTGTCATGCACACTTTTAATAAAGTGCTTCAGCATTTGTTCAGTCACATAAAAGTCAGCAATCACCCCGTCTTTCATCGGACGGATAGCGCGAATATTACCAGGTGTCCGGCCCAGCATTTTTTTCGCCGCAGTACCAACCGCGGCAATACTCTTAGGCCCACCTGAGCGCTCTTGACGAATGGCGACAACAGAAGGTTCATTTAAGACAATGCCTTCATCTTTTACATAAATGAGTGTGTTTGCTGTTCCTAAGTCGATCGATAGATCGTTTGAGAAGAGGCCGCGTAACTTCTTAAACATGAGGGGATGTTCCCTTAACTAGTAATTATGTGAACTGAAAACCGTGTAACTTTACCAAGCTGCTACCGTGGCGGCAAGCGCCTTGTAACAGCAATCAGCAAACCAACGCTACGGACAGCTGCCGGTACGGATATAGCCTTGGCTTTGCACACAAATTTGGCGCACGCTAACACCCTGAAAACTAAACTGTACACTTGATTGACCACAAGTTTCAGCATTGGTTGCATGTCCGGTGCTAACAGGGCAGCCCAAACCATTAAAATAAAAGCCAGTACCACCGTTTGGCAGTGTTGTGGTTACCGATACTGTGACGTGACTCGGTAATGATACAATCCGATCTGCAGCAATCACCTCACCACAATTAACCGGTGTGATGTGAGCGCCAGTAATAGCTACTCCATAACAGCGGTTAATGGGATCTTGCAGGGCCCGTTGTTGCTGTAACCGTAACAAGCTGAGGACTTGCCCTTCGACCACTGCCTCATCTGTTCCTGCTTTGCCAAATATTCGAGGGCCTGCGGTGACAGCAAGAATACCCACCACTACAATAACAATAATGAGTTCAATAAGGGTGAAACCTTGCTGAATCTTAACAATTTGTGACGCGCGATCTGTCATGATGATCCTTTGCTGCTATCGGGTAGAGCTTGCCGCCCAGTTTAGCTCATGTCATTATAAATCTTACTATGAATAACAGTATATAAACATTGCTATAAAAAATAGTTATGCTGGCACATTCGTGCGATTCTCGGAGCCTTCGATGCCAATTACCCGTGCACAATTTAGGTC
>Ga0209075_1000736_pt1 | contig 31596 bp, 30 predicted proteins | sample Stecom2011_FD_187523 | JGI IMG/M metagenome (GOLD analysis project Ga0209075, IMG submission 187523) | Agricultural soil microbial communities from Utah to study Nitrogen management - Steer compost 2011 (SPAdes) (version 2) | ecosystem: Environmental > Terrestrial > Soil > Agricultural land...
TACGGTGCTCAGCGTGACTACGCAAACGCCCGTTATGACTACATCATTAACTTATTAAATCTTAAGTTTTATGCGGGTACCTTGAATGAAGGTGACCTAGCGTTGCTAAATGAGTGGTTAAAGCCAGAAGCATAAAAGAACAGTCTTTAAAGGCGGCTTAGGCCGCCTTTTTTGAAAAAAAGATGACATTTTCTTCAATTCTGGCAGAATAACGCGCCTTTGTGTCTTAAAAATGACACATTGCGACCCCGAGCAAAAGCTCATTTCACCAATGCTCACAATGGGAAATAGACTATGCGTTATAAATCTGTCCATGATTTTTTAAATGTGGTTGCCGATCGCAATCCAGGACAACCAGAATATATCCAGGCCGTTGCAGAAGTTATTGAAAGCCTGTGGCCATTTATCGAAAAAAATCCACGCTATACAGACTATGCATTGCTTGAGCGCTTAATTGAGCCAGAACGTATTATTCAGTTCCGTGTAGCCTGGGTTGATGATAACGGCGATGTACAAGTAAACCGCGGTTATCGAATACAGCATAACTCAGCCATTGGTCCGTACAAAGGTGGTATGCGATTCCATCCTTCAGTCAACCAATCTGTTTTAAAGTTCCTAGCTTTTGAGCAAACTTTTAAAAATGCTTTGACTACTTTGCCTCTTGGTGCAGGTAAAGGTGGCGCAGACTTTGATCCTAAAGGTAAAAGTCGCGGCGAAATTATGCGTTTCTGCCAAGCGTTTATGACTGAGCTTTATCGTCATATTGGCGCTGAAACTGACATTCCAGCCGGTGATATCGGTGTGGGTGCGCGTGAAGTTGGCTTTATGGCCGGCATGTATAAAAAGCTTACTAACCGTACTGACTGTGTGTTTACTGGTAAAGGCTTAAGCTATGGCGGTTCATTAATCCGTCCTGAAGCTACAGGTTACGGTACAGTGTACTTTGCTGAAGAAATGTTACGTCACTCTGGTCGTTCAATGGAAGGTATGACTGTGGCAATCTCAGGTTCGGGTAATGTTGCCCAGTTTGCTATTGAAAAAGCCATGCATTTAGGTGCGCACGTTGTCAGTGCTTCTGACTCTAGCGGTACAGTGTACGATAAAGACGGTTTCACACCTGATAAGCTAATGACGCTAATGCGTGTTAAGAATGAACAGTACGGCCGTATCTCTGACTACGCGAAAGAGGTGGGGGCAGAGTTCTTAGCAGGTAAGTGTCCTTGGGGCTTAAAAGTAGACGTTGCCTTACCTTGCGCAACTCAAAACGAACTTTGCATTGATGATGCGAAAGAGCTTGTTAAGAATGGTGTTCAGTGTGTAGCAGAAGGCGCTAACATGCCTTGTAGCGCAGAAGCTGTTGCATTATTTGATGCAAACAAAGTTCTTTATGCACCAGGCAAAGCAAGTAACGCTGGTGGTGTGGCAACTTCAGGCTTAGAAATGAGCCAAAACGCAATGCGTATTTCTTGGAAAGCAGAAGAAGTTGACGCACGTTTGCTTGAAATTATGCAAGGCATTCATCGCTCATGCATGCGATATGGTACACGTGAAGACGGCACCATAAGTTATGCACAGGGTGCTAACGTTGCTGGTTTTGTGCGTGTGGCCGATGCCATGCTAGCTCAGGGCGTTGTGTAGTCTATAACACTCTAAGCAATAAAAAGCGGGCATGGCCCGCTTTTTTTGTGCCTGCAACATTCGATTAAAACGAATGAATTAAGCGAAATTATGTTGTTTCATTAGTTCTATATAGTGCTATCTTAGTAATAGGAATTATTGAGAAGGAGCTGATATGCGCTTGAAAAACTCAGCTAACGCTTATGGATTAGTAAGCATTAGTATTCACTGGATAGTCGCACTGGTTGTTTTTAGTATGTTTGGTGTCGGACTATGGATGGTTGAGCTAGGCTACTATGATACTTGGTATCATAAGGCCCCTGCGCTCCACAAAAGTGTTGGCATTATCTTATTTGCCGCCATGGTATTTAGAGTGTTGTGGCGCTTATTTACTCGACAGCCAAAGTCTGTAGCAACGCACAGTGCTTTTATTAGGTTTGCTGCTAAGGCGGGTCACTTGGTTATCTACTTGATGCTATTTGGCATTATGGTTTCAGGTTACCTGATCTCTACAGCGGATGGTGTTGGAATCCCAGTGTTTGGGATGTTTGAAGTACCAGCCCTTATATATGGGTTACCCGATCAAGCAGATATAGCTGGTGAAGTTCATCTATATTTAGCATGGGGGCTCATGGCAGTGGTTGCAGGGCATGCATTGGCCGCTCTAAAGCACCACTGGATAGACAAAGACATTACGTTAGTACGTATGTTTGGAAGAAGTATTCGTAAAAACAAATAATAGCCATGATGGCTCTTATCTATACAATAAATGTATTCGGAGAATAATATGTTTAAGAAATTATTAACCACAACAGCAGTAACCTCTCTATTATTTGCTGGTACTGCAATGGCTGCAGATTATAAAATTGATATTGAAGGCCAACACGCTTTTATCAACTTTAAAGTTAACCACTTAGGCATAAGTTGGTTACACGGCGGTTTCAACGATTTTAGCGGTAACTTTAGCTATGACGCTAAAAACCCAGAAGCCAGCAAAGTAGATGTGTTGATTAAAACTAACAGTGTTGATACCAACCACGCTGATCGTGACAAGCATATACGTGGCGGTGACTTCCTAAACGTAAGTAAATACCCAGAAGCGCGCTTTGTTTCAACAGCAGTCACTGTAACGGGTGATGACAGCATGGATATTACGGGTGACTTAACACTGAATGGTGTGACTAAGTCTATCGTTATTAACGCTGAAAAGGTTGGTGAAGGCCAAGATCCATGGGGCGGCTACCGTGCAGGTTTCTCAGGTACTTCAAAAATCAAGATGAAAGACTTTGGCATTAAAATGGATTTAGGTCCTGCTAGCCAAGACGTTATCTTTGAATTATCTGTAGAAGGTATTCGCCAGTAATCAGCGATATACTTTATTCGAAGCAATAAAAAAGCGGCCACTTCACTGGCCGCTTTTTTTATGCATGCTTGTTAGACAGAGTGTTTATACTAATAAATAACCGCCATCAACATTGATCGCTGACCCGGTGGTATAACTCGAAGCTGCCGATGCAAGGTAAAGTACAGTACCGGCCATTTCTTCCGGCATAGCAACGCGTTTCATTGGGATGTGCATTAATGCCATTTTCAAAATAGCATCGTTGCTAGTGAGCGCGCTAGCAAACTTAGTGTCAGTTAAGCCAGGCAGTAAGGCGTTTACTCGAATACCCAAGGTGGCACATTCTTTTGCAAAGGATTTCGTCATCGCAATAACAGAGGCCTTAGTGATGGAGTATATTCCTTGCATATCACCAGGGATTACACCGTTAACTGACGCGACATTAATGATGCTACCTCCACCGCTTTTTTTCATTAATTTGGCACCGCCAGCACTCATAAAAAAGTAACCGCGAATGTTTACATCCACAGTCTTTTGAAAAGCGTTTAAGTCGGTATCTAAAATATGGCCAAAGTATGGGTTCGCTGCCGCATTGTTGACTAAAATATCGAGTTTTTTGTGCTTGTTTTCAATGGCTGTGAAGGTGGCGTCAATTTGATCCATTTCCCCAATATGGCAAGCTAAGGCCTCGGCACTACCGCCGTTTTTAATAATGTCATCAGCGACTTTTTGGCAATCATCGAGTTTTCGGCTTGAAACAATAACATGGGCACCAGCGCTGGCTAGTAGCTTAGCTATTGCCTCACCAATACCACGGCTACCACCAGTGACTAGCGCAACTTTTCCGTCTAGGTTAAAGAGTTCTTGTGGGTTCATAATTAATTCCTATTAAAGCGATTTTATATTTATCGGTAAGTAATAAATTTACTTCCTGACAAGCTCAGGTGATGCTGTTCATTAAAACCAGCCAAGCTGATGCGGTCGGGATTTTTCGATGGGAATAGCAGCTGACTTATGCTGCCATTGAGAATGGTCCAGTTGAGTTCAAACGCCTTTTCAGCAGTTAAACCAAGGCAATGTTGTGCCATAACGCTGATTGGGCCACCCGAAGTAAAAACGACAATGTCTTTACCGTTGCTGTTTTGAATTAGTGTTTCTAAACCTGTGACAACGCGTTGATGAAATGCAGGCCAAGATTCAACATAGTCGGCATCGAATTTCCCTGAGACCCAACGCTCAATTGCTTCGATAAAGAGGTCTTGGAAGGCACGACGTTTATTGGACTTAGTTGACAACCAAGCGCCTAAAGCAGCTTTGTTAGCAAACTTTGGAAAGGCTTTTGCGATTATTTCATCAGAATCAAATTCATTAAAATTTGCGTCTTCAATAACGGTACCGTAGCTGTGCCAGTGTTTTTGAGCGCCTTGCATGGTTTCTTTATGGCGCTGCATTTTGCCATGAATAACCTTGTGAGCTTCAACGCCTCGTACCGCCAATGCTTTGCCAACCAGTTCACTTTGACGGTGGCCTAAATCTGACAGTTGGTCATAGTTCAATTTGAAAAATCCGGCTTGACCATGACGGACTAAATAGATGGATGCCATAGAGTTACTTTTTACTGTTTTTAATTATTTTTTTACAACGCCAGTTTAAGTAATGCACAAATAACCAGAAGTGCTTAAAGGCAGGGTTATCTGTTTGCTTGTGGTGATAGCGGAAGTAAATTTGCTGAGCGATAACCGCTAAGCGGAAAAGCCCAAATACTTCATAAAATGGCCAGTTTGAGGCATCGAAGCCCATTTTCTCACAGTAATAATCGACAATTTGCTGGCGCGTTAGCATACCTGGTAGGTGTGATGGTTGGCGGCGAATTGATAGCATTAGCTTGTCGTCATCGGCCTGTACCCAGTAGGCAAGTGCACCACCTAAGTCCATTAAGGGGTCACCTAAAGTAGCCATTTCCCAGTCTAAAACACCAATGATTTCACCGGGGTTGTCTGGGTTAAGTACCAGGTTATCCATGCGGTAGTCGTTATGAATTAAACAAGTGGAAACGTCTTCCGGTTGATTGTCTTTCAGCCATTGCATGGTTTTTTTAAAGCTTGGTACGTTCCATGTCTTTGATTGTACGTAGCGCCTGCTCCAACCTTCCACTTGGCGTTGCACATAGCCTTGGCCTTTACCTAAGTCGGTTAGGTTCGCCGCTTGGATATCGACTTGGTGCAGATCAATAAGTTTATCGATAACCGAGTAGCATAGGCTTTGAGCCTGCTCTTTAGTGAGTGACATCCCCTTAGGTAAGTTGCCGCGAGGAATAACACCACGCATGCGTTCCATGATATAAAAATCACCACCTATTACACTGTCGTCATCACAAAAAGCGATCATTTTTGGCACATAAGGGTAGGCCGGTTTTAAGCGGTCCATAACGCTGAATTCACGCTTCATGTCATGTGCGCCAGCGGCCTTGTGACCAATCGGTGGGCGACGAAGAATTAAATCGTTATGAGTATATTGTTCAGGATATTTAACATGATATGTCAGGTTAGAAGCACCACCTGAGAATTGTTTAACTTCCGGTAGCTCATCACCATAGTCATGTCCTTGAGATTTAAGCCATTGATGCACGGCGTTGATATCAAAAGCATCGCTTTTACGTAGGGCTTTGGCTTGGTCGATAAATTGTTCAGTCATAGTAATCGGCTTCTCAATTATTGTTTTTTGCGATCTTCTCGTTTCTTTAAGGCACGTGCCATGCTTAACATTTGTTTTCTATAAAGAAAGGGTAGGTAACGTTTAACAAAATACGCTTTGCGTCCCACCGGATGCGGGTTACATATTAGTTTGTTTTTCAACATAGCTTGATAGGCAATTTCTGCTATTTCTTCACCAGAGAGCTCAGATTTGTCGAATACTTTATCAACAAACTTGAGCATTTCAGGGTCTGAGGTTTTCATGGTGTTAGCTAGGTTGGTGCGGAAGAACCCAGGACATAATGCCATAACGCCTACGCCATAAGGCATGAGTTCAAAATGCATGGTTTCACTGATAGCGATGACGGCAGCTTTACTGGCGTTATAAGAAGCCATGGATGGGGCAGATAGTAAGCCAGCCAATGAAGCGACATTGATAAAGTGTCCTTTACCCTGCTTTTTAAACAAGGCTGAGAAAGTGCGACAGCCTAATGCCACCCCTTTTAGATTAATATCAATAATCCAGTTCCACCATTCCCATTCCCCCGCATCAATACGGTCACCGGTGGCTACGCCTGCATTGTTGACTACTACGTCTAGGCTTCCCCAGCGTTGCAGAATGTCATCATGCAGTTGGTTCCACTGAGATTCATAGCGAACATCTAGCGCATAGGTAAAGCCAGAGCCGCCAGCCTGCTCAATCATGCTGAGGGTTTCAGCTGCCCCTGCAAGATTTATATCGGCAATGCATATTTCAGAGCCTTCTTGAGCGAAACGTAACGCCAAAGCGCGGCCTAAGCCGCTCGCTGCACCGGTGATTAGTACTTTCATATTAGTCCTTCATGTATTTTTTATATTTCATCATTTCTATCTTAGCAATAACACCACGGTGAACTTCATCTGGGCCATCAGCTAAGCGTAGCGCACGAGCTGCCGTAAACAAGCCAGCTAATGGAGTGTCCATTGAGAGGCCACCCCCTCCGTGAATCTGCATGGCTGCATCGATAATCTCTTGCGCCATGTTAGGTGCAGCAACTTTAATTTGTGAGATTTCGCTCATTGCCCCCATGGCACCTACTTTATCGATCATCCAAGCCGCTTTTAGTGTAAGCAAGCGTGCCTGTTCAATCTTCATCCGTGCATTAGCAATAATGTCACGGTTGCCACCAAGGTTAACTAAAGGTTTGCGGAAGGCAGTACGGCTGGCGGCACGTTTGCACAGCATTTCTAGCGCCAACTCAGCCATGCCTATTAAGCGCATGCAGTGATGAATACGGCCTGGGCCTAAACGACCTTGGGCAATTTCAAAGCCACGACCGGGACCGGCAATTAAGTTGCTTATAGGAACGCGTACATTATCAAACAGAATTTCGCCGTGGCCGTAGGGTTCATCGTAAAAACCAAACACTGGTAGCATACGTTCAATCACCACGCCTGGGTGATCGAATGGAAATAAAACCATGGAGTGTTGTTGGTGGCGATGAGCATTCGGATCGGTTACGCCCATAAATATGCCGACTTTACAATTAGGGTGGCCTATTCCAGTGCTCCACCATTTGCGGCCATTAAGTACAATCTCGTCGCCTTCAATGGTGGCGGTCGCTTCCATGTTGGTTGCGTCTGAGGAGGCGACGTCCGGCTCGGTCATACAGAATGCTGAGCGAATTTCACCTGCCAGTAACGGCTTTAGCCATTTTTCTTGTTGCTCTGGACTACCGTACATTTCCAACACTTCCATGTTGCCGCTGTCAGGGGCATTACAGTTGAAAACTTCTGGAGCCAGGAAAGAGCGGCCGGTAAGCTCGGCAATAGGGGCGTATTCAAGAGTGCTTAAGCCGGCACCCATTTCTTCGTTTGGTAAGAATAGGTTCCATAAGCCTTGAGCTTTAGCTTTCTCTTTAAGTTCTTCAACGATTGGTAATACAACCCATTTGTTGTCTAGGCTATGTAATTCACGAAGGTAAGACTCTTCAACCGGGTCGATTTCTTCTTTAATAAATTTTTTTACTCTATTGATATAATCTTGTGCTTTTGCTGAATGCTGAAAATCCATTTTAATAACCTCGTAACATAAATACTGTAAGTTTCAGTCTAGATAAATATCAATCATTATTAAAATGAATGTTATTTATATCAGAGTATATTATTTAAGAATAATGGTGTGGGTAAATATAGGTCTTATTAAGCAAGTAACGTTTACATTAAGGGTGAAGTCGGTTATTACTAGGAGCACGAACAGCTACTTATTTACATCGTGTATCCTAGGCTGTCGGAGAATTTGATGAAGGCAACAAAAAGAATAAAAAGAACAAGGAATGTTGTTTTTAGTTTATCTAAGCAGCGCGCGGAGCGCCTATTACAAATATCTATAGCGAGCTTATTTGCAGTTGGGTTGGCGGCTATTGTTTCCCAGGGCCATACTAGATCGGTTTTAGTGTCGTCTATGGGCTTTTTAGTGCTTGCTTGCTATTTAGCATGGCGAGGTAAAACGATGGTGTCAGCGTCCATACTGTTGGTCAGTATGGCTGGTATGTTATCGGTGCTGATGTGGATGTCAGGAGGCGTACAAGATATAGGGATGCTTGGGTATCCAGCCGTCTTAGTGATTGCTGCAATGTTAGGTAATATTTATCTGTTCTTTAGCCTCTTGGTCATTATTGTTGCTTTTGCTTCGCTGGTGGTCGTTCTAACCATGCAGGGCGTCTTTGTGCCTACTATTCCAACATTGACCTATGCGCACTTAATTTACGTTAACTGTATTTTCTTTGTTACAGGTTTTGGCGCTTATCTGTTGTCTCGAGATATGTACAACCTGACGGGCTACTTAAAGAAAGAAAACGAGCTGGTTCGTGAACGTGAAAAACAAATCGTAGACTTAGCCCACCAAGACCAATTAACCGGCTTACCAAATAGACGCTATGCAGAAAATTGCTTTGATGACTTGTTACGCGCTAGCCAAAGTAGAAGTGAAACCTTGGTTGTCTACTTTTTTGACTTAGATAATTTTAAGCCTATTAACGATTCATTAGGCCATGTTGCCGGTGATCAAGTACTGCAGCAGCTTGCCGATAGGCTACAAAATATTTGTGACGATAATGATGTTCTCTCGCGTTTTGGTGGTGATGAGTTTATTTGGTTTAAATCCATTGCCAGTGATGATGAGAAAGACTTAGAGCAGCAAATTTCAGAGAATGCGCAAGAGCTTTTAAATACAGCTCTGCAGCCGTTTTACATTATGCAAAACACGATTGATATCAGTGGCTCTATTGGTATCGCCGTGGCACCACGTCATGGTAATAGCTTTGTTGATTTATGCCGTGCTGCCGACCTTGCCATGTATCAAGCAAAAGCCAAAGGACGGAATACCTACAGCTTTTACTCTGAAGACCTGAGCCAAATCAGTTTTGACCGTTATCAGTTGCTTAAAGATATGCGTAACGCGTTAAACAACAAACGCTTTGAGGTTTGGTATCAGCCTAAGGTTGATTTAACTACGAACCAAGTCATTGCTTGTGAAGCGTTGATTCGTTGGCCGCAACCGGATGGTAGCTTTATTGGGCCAGATCAATTTATACCAGTAGCAGAAAGCAGTGGGTTAATTACGCGTATAGGGGCTTATGTGTTAGAGCAGGCTTGTACTGATTGCGCTCGTTGGCGAGAGCAAGGGTTTGAAAACGTCCGTGTATCGATCAACGTTTCTTATGTACAGTTTCGATCGGGACGCCTTACTCATATGGTTGAGCAAGTGTTGCGAAAGACTGGTCTGCCTGCGCATATGCTTGAATTAGAGCTGACAGAATCGCTACTTATTAATGATGAAGATGAACTGCAGCATCAAATCGACCAGCTCAACTTAATGGGCGTTGGATTGGCGATTGACGATTTTGGTACAGGTTATTCAAATCTTGGTTACTTACGTCGCTTTAAAGCAAAAGTGCTCAAAATCGATAAGTCATTTGTTACGTCTTTAGGGGTGTCTGACCGAGACGAGCCGCTAGTAAGAGCCATGGTTCAAATTGCTCAAAGTCTTGGGTTAAGTACTATTGCTGAAGGGGTTGAAGACGAAGCAACCTTAAAGAAGTTACTGGAGTTAGGCTGTGAAGGTGGACAAGGATACTTTTGGTCACCAGCATTATCAATGAAGTCTTGGTTAGACTATTTAAACCACCACGGTGGAATAAAAAAAGTCGCGAATGTTGAGCACCCAAAACTTCATTGATAAGCGATTAAGCTTGCTCTAACAGTTGAATCTTTTGTTCTAATTCAGCAAGTTTTTCCTGGGTGCGCCGCAAAGCGTCTGCTTGTACGTCAAATTCTTCACGGCTCACTAAGTTAGCCTTGCTGATTAAAGCACTCAGTTGGCTTTGCATTAATAGACGCATGTCTGAAGAAAGACTGGCAAAAGGACTTTGCTGTAATAATTTGTCGACACGCTCTTTAACTTGTTCTGGATTCATGAGCACCTCCGTAAGAAATTGGTCAAATAGTGTAGCATAAGCGTAGGTTTTAACTGTTATCTACGTTAAAAAAGTTTACAATAGTATCCGTAATAACTTATTAATAATCAGAAGAGTTAACCAAGGGGTCAAAAATGAAACTTGTCACCGCAGTGATTAAACCATTTAAGTTAGATGATGTTCGCGAAGCATTGTCTGAGATTGGTATTCAGGGCATTACGGTTCTAGAAGTTAAAGGTTTTGGACGTCAGAAAGGACACACTGAGCTGTATCGCGGTGCTGAGTATGTGGTTGATTTCTTACCGAAAATTAAAATTGAAATCGCCATTCAAGATGAGCAAACCGACCAAGTAGTTGAAGCGATTGTTAACGCTGCGAGCACTGGAAAAATCGGTGATGGTAAAATCTTTATTACACCTCTTGAGCAAATTGTACGTATTCGCACAGGCGAATCTGGTCCTGACGCAATCTAATATTTGTTGTGACCAATAAAAAAGTCGGGCGTGGCCCGACTTTGTTTTTACTACTCTGTATCTACTACAGGAATCAATCAAAGTAGTAATCTTCTAAGCTCTGCTCTAACTGCTTACTTTCTAGATGAGCTTCAATAGCACGGCGCGCCAATAACTTCTTAGAAACAGAGGTTTCTTTGTTGACGACTACGTTACCGTTTTGGTCAATAGAGACAGTTTCTTCATTTGAAACTTTAGTGTTCGTTCCCATGATGGTGCTTCCTTATACTTGGTCACACTATTCCAGTTGTGATTTTTTTTGTTATTGGTATGTAAAGTATGCCACAAAACCCTCATATCACAAAGAAATGAAAAGGCATACCTATATATCTAATCGTTGTCAGGCTGGCGATAGAGAGAATGGATGCTCTGTTTAATAGAATTAAGGTGCTGAATAAGCTCTGGACCACGTTGTCGTGCCACAATAACGGCTAACATATCGATTACCATTAAGTGGGCAATACGAGAAGTCATGGGGGTGAAGCGCTCGGTATCTTCCTCAATATTAATAAAAATGGGTAGGTCGGCCATGTCACTTAACGCGGTATTGGCAGGCGATAAGCTAATCACCACTGCGCCGGCTTGTTGGGCTAATTGAACCGAGTGCAGTAAGTCTTTGGTGCGGCCGCTTTGTGAAATAGCAATAACGACATCATTGTTTGAAAGCCCTACGGCTGACATTGCTTGCATATGCGGGTCGCTGTAAGCAATGGTAGATACTTGCAGTCGGAAAAACTTGTGCTGTGCGTCGTTAGCAACAGCGCTAGAGGCGCCAAACCCATACAGTTCGACTCTGTTTGCTTGGTTGATGGCTAGAGCTGCATCGGCAATTTGTTGGCTTTGTAGCTGGGCACGCGTTTGCTTTAAACGTTGAATGGTGGTGTCGGCAATTTTATTGCAGATCTCATCAATGCTATCGTCGTCTTCAATGGGGAAGTGGCCAATGTTATTGGATAGCGCCATTTCTTGTGCGATGCGCACTTTAAATTCTTGGAAGCTGTTGCAGCCAATAGAGCGACAAAAGCGCACAATGGTTGGCTCGCTCACCTGCGCTTCTTGTGCAAGGTCAACGATTCTCATATGAATGACTTGTTGTGCGTTTTTAAGCACAAACTCGGCTACCTTTATTTCAGATTTTCGTAATAAAGGAATGGCGGCAGAAATATTGGCAAGTATTGGTTGTTGTGTCACAAGTATGCTCCCAGCAGGGTCTTAAGATTATACGCATTCCAAGCTAATTGTCAGATATAGATCGCAAAGCAGGTTTTAATCGCTCGGATAACGTTATTTGGCGAGTGTATATACGTACAGCTTTTGCTACACTTGCCACTGGTTTAAGCGGGCATTTTATGGACACTTCATTACTTTTAGATCAATTAAACGACCACCAACGCAATGCGGTGGCGGCATCTTCTAATCATCAACTTGTATTAGCGGGCGCTGGCTCGGGTAAAACCCGAGTGCTTGTGCATCGAATTGCATGGCTGATGAAGGTCGAAGAAGTTTCACCTTTTGCCATTATGGCAGTGACCTTTACTAACAAAGCGGCTAAAGAAATGAAGAGCCGTTTAGAATCGCTGCTAAGTATACCGGCTGGCGGTTTGTGGGTAGGTACATTCCATGGTTTGGCCCATCGATTTTTGAAGCTGCATTGGCAAGAAGCCGGTCTGCCACAGCATTTTCAGATATTAGACAGCGATGACCAGCTGCGCCTTATTAAACGTTTAATGAAAGAAGCAAATATTGACGACAGTCGCTTTCCTCCAAAACAGCTGCAGTGGTTTGTAAACGCACAAAAAGATGAAGGGCGTCGCGCTGCGCATGTGATGCCATCGAGTGATGAGTTCAGTCGTAAAATGCTCGAGTTGTATTTCTTTTATGAAGAACACTGTCAGCGTAATGGTTTAGTAGATTTTGGTGAAATATTACTGAGAAGTCATGAGTTGTGGTTAAACAATCCAGACTTGCTCCAGCATTACCAAGGACGTTTTCGTCATATTTTAGTCGACGAATTTCAAGATACGAACAATATTCAATACGCGTGGATCCGCATGCTGGCTGGCGATAAAGTATCGGTTATGGCAGTAGGTGATGACGACCAAAGTATTTACGGTTGGCGCGGCGCTAATATTGCCAATATTCAAAATTTCCAATCCGATTTTCCGGGTGCAGAGCTCATTAAGCTAGAACAAAACTACCGTTCTACTAAAACTATTTTGGATGCTGCCAACGCGGTAATTTCCAATAACACTGGGCGTTTGGGAAAAAACCTAACCACCGATGGCGAAGATGGCGAACCCATTACTTATTACAGCGCATTCAATGAACAAGATGAAGCGCGTTATATTGCCGAGCTTGTACAAGATTGGGTGAAAGACGGGCGCCAACGAGAAGAAATGGCTGTTCTATACCGCTCTAACGCGCAATCTCGCTCTTTAGAGGAAGCATTGCTACAGGCGGGAGTACCTTATCGTATTTATGGCGGCCAACGATTTTATGAGCGCTTAGAAATTAAAAATGCACTCGCTTATTTACGCTTGTTAGTTAACTCAAATGATGACACGTCGGTAGAGCGTGTCATTAACGTACCGGCACGTTCTATTGGCGAAAAAACCATTGAGTTGTTGCGTACCGTTGCGCGAGATCAGGGGTGTTCATTATGGCAGGCGTGCGAGTTTGCGCTACAGCATGCTATGTTGCCTAAACGTGCCTTAGCTGCCGTTGATGGGTTTTTAGAGTTAGTCGGTGAATTAACCGCTGCTACCGAAGAGTTAGAGCTGCATGAGACCATTGAGCAAGTGATTGAGCAAAGTGGGTTGATCGCGCATCACCAGAAAGAAAAAGGTGAGAAGGCTCAAGCTCGCATCGAAAACCTAGAAGAGCTTGTCAGTGCTGCCCGTCAATTTGCCGCAGAAGAAGCAGACCTAATTGAAGAGGAAGAGCTTCCTCATCTTGTGCAGTTTCTTGATCGTGTCGCGCTTGACTCAGGCGATCAACAGGCCAGTGAGTTTGAAGATGCCGTGCAATTAATGACGCTGCACGCCGCTAAAGGGTTAGAATTTCCACAGGTAGTGTTAGCCGGTCTTGAAGAAGGACTGTTTCCGCATAAAATGTCGATGGATGATCCAGACGGCTTAGAAGAAGAGCGTCGCTTGGCTTATGTAGGAATTACGCGTGCGATGGAAAGACTGATTATTACCAGTACTGAGTGTCGACGCCTGCATGGTGAAGAGCGCTACAATACACCGTCACGCTTTATTCAAGAAATACCTTCTGAACTCATACAAGAAGTACGCCTAAAGAATACGGTCAGTCGCCCTATGACTTCGCGTACCGCGCATGCGATTTTATCGAATGACGTCCCCTTTGCCTTAGGGCAACAGGTTTACCACGAGGTCTTTGGGGAAGGTACTGTGATGCAATACGAAGGGCAGGGGAACGGTTTAAGGGTGCAGGTGACATTTAATGATGTTGGCAGCAAGTGGTTAGTGCTGAGTTTCGCCAACTTACAAGCTTTATAACAATAACGGAGCAACCAATGAAAAAGGTTTTATTGATACTGTGTGCAGCGCTTACCGTTCTTATTAGCGGGTGTAATAAAGAATCTTCGACGACTACTGTCGCGGCTGAACAAAAAACATTTAAGTGGAAAATGGTCATGGCTTGGCCTAAGAACTTTCCAGGTTTAGGTACTTCAGCAGAAGTATTTGCTGATAACGTCAATGCGATGTCAAATGGACGCTTACAAATTAAAGTGTATGGCGCCGGTGAGTTAGTACCTGCTTTCGAAGTATTTGATGCTGTAAGCCAAGGCACTGCTGAATTGGGTCATTCAAGCCCGTATTACTGGAAAGGTAAAATAACCGCATCGCAGTTTTTTACAACCACGCCTTACGGTATGACGGCACTAGAAGTGAACAGTTGGATGCAGCATGGTGGTGGTAACGAACTGCTGCAAGAACTGTACGATCCATTCAATTTAGTAGTTTTTCCTATTGGCAATACTGGCATGCAAATGGCAGGCTGGTTTAATAAAGAAATTAACAGCGTAGCCGACCTAAAAGGGTTAAAAATGCGTATTCCAGGTTTGGGTGGTGAAGTGTTAGCCCGTGCTGGTGGCGCACCTGTGATGTTACCCGGTGGTGAGATTTTTACCGCACTACAAACTGGCACTATTGATGCGACAGAGTGGGTGGGTCCATATAACGATTTAGCTTTTGGGTTACATAAAGCCGCAAAATATTATTACTATCCGGGTTGGCATGAGCCAGGTTCGTTAATTGAGTTGCTAATTAACAAAGATGCTTATGCGCAATTACCAGAAGATTTGCAGCGCATTGTCAAAGTGGCTGCACAAGCTACTAATGAGCATATATTATCTGAAATGACCGCCCGTAACATGCGTGCCTTAAAAGAGCTAAAAGAAAAGCACGGTGTGCAAGTTAAGGCATTACCCGATGATGTGTTAGCGCATTTAAAAGGTATTTCTGAAGAGGTGTTAGACGAAGTGGCCGAATCGGATGAAATGTCTAAGAAAGTGTATGCTTCCATGAAAGCCTATGCTGAAGATATAAAAGCGTATCATGAGGTGAGTGAGCAAGCGTTCTTAAACGCACGCTAGTCAACTACAGAAGCCTGTATCTTGCAGGCTTCTTCCTTTCTAGTCTATGGCTGGTAATTGAATGTCCAGCAAACTCGTTGTGTTTTTAAGTAATGAGAGTAAGTCGATTAAGTGCTGTCGACATTGCTGACGTGCGGCTATGTCATCGGTGTTGTCGGATTCCTGCCATTGAGTAATGCTGTCATCTATCGCTGCAAATAATTGCTCCCACTCGGCAATAATATTGTGCTTATTGCCATACAGTAGACTTTCTAAGCCACCCGTGCCAAAGTCGGAGTCTTGGTTGGGTAAATAGAGTTGGCGAATACCGTTAATAATGGCGGTAATGTCTGCCCAGCTTGTATCACTAAACTCACTGCTGTTGCCCACCAGGCGCTTATTAAGTAATTCGTCTGAAATTAAATCTTGAGTGGCAATAAAAGATGCGCGCAATACTTGTTCGGGCTGCGAGCGCTGCAACACCGATGCGTAATAGCCGCTACTAGGCTCCCAACGGCTTTGTAAACGAAGTAAGTGCTTTTGCAGTAAGTCGCTCACTAATTGCACGTATTGGCGACGACGATGATGGTTTTGAATGGCTGTTGATGGCTTCATAGTTGCTTCAGTGCTATCAGAGGCTTGCACTAGGCGGTCATTAATAACGGCAGAGGCGGTATTATCTTGCGCCAAAAAGTCTTTTGGTGAGCGATTACCATCTTCACCCCAAAGCATAAATTCGAGCGCATGAAAGCCCAAGCTAACGTAGGTAACGTCGGCAAATCCGTGCTGGTCAATAAGGTTATCGGCGGTGAGCGGCAGAGCTAAGTCATTCACAATTCCGCTGAATGGATAGCCATCAACATAATCAATATAGCCGCCTTCAATTGGCCAGCTATCTATAAAAGCTAGGGTTTGCCTTTGCGATATCCCTTTTTTAAGCCATTCGGGCGGGTCGTTGATGGGTAGGCGAGAGTAGATTAAAGCCGATAAATAGGCATCATACGCGGCTCGCCAGGCAATACGGGCTTCGGTCAGTGTTTTATCGTTGGTGGAGTACAAAAGCGCAGAAAGCTTCGCATCTAATTCTTGCGCTTTATGCGTGGCAAGCGAGACGTCTGTGTAGACCTTGAGCTCTAGGTAAGATGAAAAGCCACTGACATCCATGGTTTGATGGTCAAAGGCTAGTTGTGTTTTATCTACCTGTACGTCGACGGTCGCTGGCTCGTGTTGCTCGGAGCAGGCGCTTAATATCAATGCGGATGCAATGAAAGCAGTACAACGAATACGCTTCATAGTTAATCTCTTAGGCTAATGATTGGCCACTGGCGCTCTTGTGCAACTGCTTCTAGTTTAGGGCAAGGATTGACTGCTACCGGGTTGTCGACTACTTCGAGCAAAGGCAAATCGTTATGCGAGTCGCTATAAAACCAACTGCCCGACAGACTATGATTATGCTCTTTTAACCACTCGTTTAAGCGCACAACTTTGCCCTGGTGAAAACTAGGTACCCCAACAATTCTGCCTGTATAGGCGCCATCAATAAATTCAGGATGTGGGGCAATAATATGCTCAATACCGAGTAGCTCTGCAATAGGGTAGGTAATAAAGCCGTTGGTGGCGGTGATAATTAACAGCGTATCACCTTGTGCTTTATGTTTAGCAATAAGATCGCGACTCTTTTGAGTAACAATAGGAGCGATGCACTCTTGTAAAAAACGCTCACGGTGTTGATATAACTCTTCAAGTGGAAATTGTGTTAAAGGCTCTAATGCAAAGGCTAAGTAGGCATGAACATCAAGCTCGCCTTTTTGATATTGCTCAAAGAACCAATCATTTTTTTGTTTGTACTCAGTGGCATTAACTAGTTGATTATCAACTAAAAACTGACCCCAAGCATGGTCACTGTCGCCATCTATTAATGTATGGTCTAAATCGAATATTGCTAATGCCACTGAAAAAGCCCTAACTTAAGAATTAACATGAAAAGTAGTCGCTATTCTACGAAGAATTAAGCATACTTTCCTCATATATTTAACTGAAAAGCAAGCCTAAATAGTGCAGAACTGCGCGTTCTAAATTAAGTAGTAGCTTAACGAACTTGAACTTAATAACAAATTAGGCAACTTTATAGTAATAGATTCTTGAGACGTAATTGTGATAGATAAACAAGGCTTTCGCGCTAACGTTGGCATAATTTTATGCAACAGTAAGGGGCAAGTGTTGTGGGCACGTCGAATAGGTCAAGATGCTTGGCAATTTCCGCAAGGCGGAATACAAGACGGAGAGACTCCAGAAGACGCATTATTTCGTGAACTAGAAGAAGAAATAGGCTTACGCGCTCAGCATGTACAAATACTTGGCTGCACTAAAGGCTGGCTACGCTACCGTTTGCCTCGCCATATGGTGCGTCATGGAAATCGTCCCCTTTGTATCGGACAAAAACAAAAATGGTTTTTGTTGAAGCTCGTGGCGGAAGAAGAACTGATTAACGTAAGTGCTACCAATAAGCCTGAGTTCGATGGTTGGAACTGGGTGAGTTATTGGTTCCCTTTAAGCAAAGTGGTGGCTTTTAAACGAGAAGTATATCGTCGGGCAATGACAGAGTTAGCCCCACGTATCGTTAAGCTGCAGCGCCAAGCGAGATGACTATGATTGAGACGTTGCGCCGCATTGTACAAGAGGTAGAGACTACTCCTGACTTCTCCGAAGCGATGAGACTGTTAGTAGTACGCGTGCGTGAGGCAATGAACACGGAAGTGTGCTCAGTTTATATTTATGACGAAGAAAATAATCGTTATTTATTAATGGCGACCGAAGGGCTAAACCCAGATGCCGTTGGCAATGTTAGTTTGGCGGCGTCACAGGGGTTAGTAGGGTTAGTCGGTTCTCGTGAAGAGCCTCTGAACGTCGATAATGCCCCCGCTCACCCCAAGTTCCACTATTTATCAGAAACCGGTGAGGCGCCCTTTCGCTCGTTCCTAGGCGTACCAATTATTCACCATAAGCGACTATTAGGCGTGTTGGTTGTTCAGCAGCGTGACAGTCGTCAGTTTGAAGAAACAGAAGAAGCATTTCTGGTGACTATGGCGGTGCAATTGGCTGGCGTTATTGCGCAGGCAGCCGCATCGGGCAACATATTAGAAATCCCCACTACTCAAGAGCAGCATGAAAACAAGCGCAACACGCGCTTTAAAGGCGTGCCTGGTGCACCAGGGGTTGGCTTAGGAGAAGCCTTTGTTATTTCGCCGTTAGCCGATCTAAATACGGTTGTCGATCATGAAGCCGATGATATTGAAGAAGAAATAGTACGATTCGATGCAGCACTAGTGGCTGCTCGTAAAGAAGTACGCATGCTCAGCACCCGACTCAGCAGTGACTTAGGCGCCGATGAATTAGCCTTGTTTGATGTCTACCTCAGCATCTTAGACGACAACATGCTTGGCGTAGAGGTGAAAAACCAAATTCGTGAAGGCAATTGGGCGCAGGGCGCGTTACGTCATGTGATCATGCAGTACGTCAATCAGTTTCGCCTAATGGAAGATGTCTATTTACGTGAGCGTGCTACCGATATTCTTGATTTAGGCGTACGCCTACTTGCCCATCTACAAGGTAACGAACCACAGTGGCAGAACGAAGATTTTCCTGAAAATACAATTTTAATCAGTGAAGAACTGACGCCTGGTATGCTGGCAATGGTACCCACTAAAAAGCTACGTGGGTTGGTGTCGGTACGTGGTTCGTCTAACTCTCACGTGGCGATTTTAGCGCGCTCTATGGGCGTGCCTGCGGTAATGGGGGTGGTAGATGTACCGTACAACCAACTGCACAGTTTAGGGGTTATTGTCGATGGCTATCGTGGTCTGATTTATAGCAACCCCAGTAAAATTCTACGTAAACAATACCGTGCTATTTTCAAAGAAGAAAAGGCACTGCGTCGTGACTTAAGAGGGTTGCGCGAGCTGCCCGCAGAAACCCGAGACGGTTACCGTATTCCGCTTTGCGTAAACACCGGTTTAATGACAGATGCTGTACGTAGCTTAAGACGCGGTGCGGAGGGGGTCGGATTATATCGAACCGAAGTGCCTTTTATGATGAAAGAGCGCTTTCCGAGTGAAACAGAACAGCAAGAAGTGTACCGCCAGCAGCTAGATGCCTTTGCACCTAATCCTGTGACAATGCGCACCTTAGATGTGGGTGGCGATAAGCCCTTAAGTTATTTCCCTATCACGGAAGAGAACCCATTTTTAGGTTGGCGTGGTATCAGGGTAACGCTGGACCACCCTGAAATTTTCTTAGTTCAGCTTAGAGCCATGCTGAAAGCCAGTGAAGGTTTGAATAATTTACGAATTATGCTGCCTATGGTCTCTAGCACCAGTGAAGTTGATGATGCGTTGCATTTGCTTTATCGGGCGCATGCTGAAGTGCTTGAGGAAGGGTTTGATGTGGTTATGCCTAAAGTCGGCGTGATGATTGAAGTGCCGGCCATGGTGTATCAAATCAGTGACCTGTGTAAGCAGGTCGACTTTTTGTCAGTAGGCAGCAACGATTTAACGCAGTACCTTTTAGCGGTCGATCGTAATAATCCGCGCGTTGCAAATTTGTATCAAGCATTTCATCCGGCCGTGCTTAAAGCATTGAAATACATTGCTGATCAAGCTCATTTAGAGGGTAAGCCCGTGAGTTTATGCGGCGAACTGGCCGGCGATCCAATGGGAGCTGTATTACTGCTTGCCATGGGTTATGACAGTTTATCGATGAACGCTACTAACTTACCTAAAGTGAAAGCCCTGATTCGTGGTGTAAGAATGGAATGGGCACGAGAATTACTGGCCGATGTATTAACTCTAGACGATGCTCAAATCGTTGCCTCAACCCTGCAGTTTGCATTAGAACGTCAGGGCTTTAGTCGAATTATGGGCCCAGCGCTCTAATTACAAAGCAACTGTTTTACTTACTTTTCCCTTAAGCAATCCTCTTGAATCCCAGTTGGTTTCCGTTATTTCAGCGTGCACTTTCGTTAGAATAAGACCGGTTGAACAACGCGTTCCGTAGTTGGGTGATTGAATGAATTGCGAAGACAGTAAGCGTTCAAACGATTTACTGAATCCCGTATTCGGCAGTAGGCTGTCTGCGTACTGCTCGCGCCTACACAACAAAGTGCTTAAAGACTCTGAGCTTGAAGGTGCTTTTAACCAGTCTTGTAACTGTTCTTGTGCTAATAATGCCTTTGGCCAAGGAGAGTCGAGCTGTGCATTGCTGAGACTGTGCGTGCCTGCTGTAACCCGCTCAAGTTTAGGTCTAGGGTAGTTGGTTAAATACCACACCTGATTAATATCACCGGCAACTAAGTTGAAAGGTGCGTACAGCGCTGCTCTGCTTAATAAGTGATTAAGCGTATCTTCGCTAGAGTCCTTGCTGGATAAAAACAGGCTGACTAATTCACCACGAGATGGGGGATTAGCAGGACCTTTATCAGGAGCTCGTACATTGGTGAGGGTAGCAAAGCTAAGATTCTTGTTAATGCCTAGCCATGTGCCTTTGTGTTGCAGGTCGCGCCCTGCAACGATGTCAGGGTTATCTGTCCACTGAGCTAAAGGCAAAGTAGGTCTTTGATAAAACTCATCACGGTTTGCCGTAAGAATTAAATGTTGGTTTGGCTGCCAATCAAAAGCGAGTAAACACATAGTGGTAAATCTGTTCAGTTTTCAATGGTGTTCAGATTACGTCATAATGCTGAGCTTTGCTAAGGGGTTGTTGTAATGGCGAGTATTATATTGTTTCTAATTGTTGGTGCCGTTACAGGGGTGTTAGCCGGTCTGTTTGGGATTGGCGGAGGCATGGTGATGGTGCCTGTGCTGGTGTTTTCTTTAACCGCGCACGGCGTTGATCCAGAAATTGTGTTTCATATGGCGCTTGCAACGTCTTTGGCAACCATTGTATTTACCTCTCTAACCTCCATTGCTACCCACCATCGTAAAGGTGCGGTAGATTGGCGTTTAGTGCGGTTTTTAAGTGTAGGTATAGTTGCTGGTGCGTTTGCTGGTGGTGCCATAGTGGTCAATGTATCCGGTAACACCTTAGAAAAGGCTATTGGGGTGTTTGCCATATTAGTATCACTGAAAATGTTTTTCGGTCTTAATCCTCCCAGTCGAGGTGACTCACCTAGTAAACTCGGTATGGTCGGTGCTGGTGGGGTAATCGGCTTTGGATCAGCGTGGTTTGGCATTGGTGGTGGTTCTTTCACTGTACCCTATTTGATTTGGATTAAACGGCCCATGCATTATGCCGTTGCAACTTCTGCGGCCTGTGGGTTTCCAATCGCCTTAAGTAGTGCGCTTGTATATGCCTATTTAGGCTGGGGTAACCCTTTACTGCCAGAGTGGAGCACAGGCTTTTTATATTGGCCTGCCATTATAGGGATGGCTGTCACTAGCATGCCTATGGCCAAAGTGGGGGCTAACTTAGCGCATCAGTTAAACCCGCAACTATTACGAAAATTATTTGCCTTGATGCTGGCTATGTTAGGCATTAAGTTTTTATTTTTTTAAGGATAAACAATGGAATACCCGAATATAGATCCAGTGGCTATTAGCCTCGGGCCATTAGACGTGCATTGGTATGGGTTAATGTACTTATTGGCGTTTGGCACGGCTTGGTTGTTAGCACGTTATCGTATTTCTAAACCAGGCTCGACTTGGACGTCTGAGCAAATCTCTGACCTGCTTTTTTATTGTGCCATGGGGATTATCTTAGGCGGGCGTATGGGGTATGTGCTGCTTTACAACTTCGGACAGTTTTTACAAGACCCTATTTGGTTATTGCGGGTTTGGGAAGGCGGCATGGCCTTCCATGGTGGCTTGTTAGGTGTGGTTATTGCCTTAGGCTTATTTAGCCATAAGTACAAAAAGAACTTATTTGATGTGGGTGACTTTATGGCGCCCTTTGTACCTATTGGCCTAATGTTTGGCCGCGTCGGTAATTTTATTGGTGGCGAGTTGTGGGGGCGTGCAGCCGACCCAGAACAGGTTCCTTGGGCGATGGTTTTCCCGCGTGCTGATGAATTATACAGACACCCGTCACAGTTATACCAAGCGGCACTTGAAGGCTTTTTATTGTTTTTAGTGTTATGGTTTTATTCATCTAGGCCACGCCCACAAAAGGCCGTGAGTGCTGCGTTTTTATTGGGGTATGGTATTTTTAGAACCATTGCTGAGTTTTTCCGAGAGCCAGATGCCCATATAGGATTTGATGTGTTTGGTTGGATGAGTCGCGGGCAATTATTAAGTATTCCTATGATAATTATTGGCTTAATCTTATTAATAATTGCCTATAAAAGTCCCAAAACAGAGAAGAAAAAATGAAACAGTATCTTGAGTTAATGCGTCATGTAAATGACAACGGCACCTTTAAATCAGACCGTACAGGCACTGGTACATACAGTTGTTTTGGGTATCAAATGCGCTTTGATTTAAGCGAAGGATTCCCTTTGGTTACGACAAAAAAATTGCACTTACGCTCAATTATTCACGAGCTATTATGGTTTTTATCTGGTGAAACCAATATTCAATACTTAAAAGAAAATGGTGTTTCTATTTGGGATGAATGGGCTGACGAAGACGGTAATCTTGGGCCGGTGTACGGCTCACAGTGGCGCAGCTGGCCAACCGCTGACGGGCGTCAAATAGACCAGATTTCTGAGGTAATTGATCAAATTAAAAACAACCCAGACTCGCGTCGTATTATCGTCAGTGCTTGGAACGTCGGTGAGATTTCAAACATGGCATTACCGCCTTGTCATGCGTTTTTCCAATTCTATGTGGCAGATGGCAAGCTGTCATGTCAGTTATATCAACGCAGTGCCGATATCTTTTTAGGGGTGCCCTTTAATATTGCTAGCTATGCGTTATTAGTACACATGGTAGCTCAGCAGTGTGACTTAGAGGTTGGTGACTTTGTTTGGACCGGGGGTGATGTTCACTTGTACGCAAACCACATGGAACAAACGAAATTGCAGTTAAGCCGTGAACCTTTAGCGCTGCCTAAATTAGTTATTAAGCGTAAGCCCGCCAGTATTTTTGATTACAAGTTTGAAGATTTTGAAATCGAAGGTTATGAGCATCATGCGCATATTAAAGCACCGGTAGCAGTCTAAGCTAAATAGCCAGTTGTTGTGTCTATACGAATGCATTAGGCGAAGTGCTTATGAAGCAATATCGACTTGTAAGCATTAGCATATTTTGAGGAACTAACATGTTATCCATGATCATCGCAGCGGCAGAAAACCGCGTAATGGGTAAAGACAATCAAATGCCTTGGCATTTACCGAATGACTTACAATACTTTAAGCGTTGTACCATGGGTAAGCCTATGATTATGGGGCGTAAAACCTATGAGAGTTTAGGTAAACCGTTGCCCGGGCGCCCACATATTGTGATAACTCGACAAGCGGGATATCAAGCGCCTAATGCGAATGAGCAGGTAAAGGTTGTATCAACACTGTCAGAAGCAATAGTGGCTGCGTCAGAACTTACTGCCGACTCTGATAATAAAGAAATAATGGTTATCGGTGGTGCTGAAATTTGCTCGCTTGCCTTTCCACAGACACAGCGCCTCTACTTGACTCAGGTGCATGCTGAAGTGGATGGCGATGTGTATTTTCCTGAATTTGATTTAAACGAATGGCGTGAAGTCTCGCGTGAAGACTACAGCGCATCTGAAAACAATCCCTACGATTACAGTTTCGTGGTTCTTGAAAAGAATTAGCATCTAACCGTTTTCTATGGGTACTGACGAATTAGAATACTATGAGCGCTCTTTCTATTTATGCTGGCGCTGATGCGCTTCAGCACATTCAAAAATATGGTCTAACGAAAGATGATGTAGGCATGATGCTAGGCGCCTCGGGTGGGCCAAAATGGCTAGTGCTAGCCTCACTAGATCGATACCTTATGGGTAAGTGGTTTGCTGATCGTAAAGAGCCTCTGCACCTATTAGGCACCTCTGCCGGCGCTTGGCGACTATCCTGTTATGCGCAAAACGATCCTATCGCGGCATTAGCTCGATTAGAAGAGGCCTATCTTTCTCAACAGTACCCAGACAAAGCGACACGTGCAGAAATATCGCAAGTGGTTGAGAGCATTCTCGACCATACTCTTGGTGAAACGGGCGGGCAAGAAATTGTTAATAATCCCATTATGCGCTACCACAATATCGTAACGCGCTGTAAAGGCTTGGGCGCCTTCGAGAATGGCGTGTTACAGGCCACCAGTATGTTAGGCGCGTTTCTAGGTAACTTAGCCACGCCTGGAGCGATGCGTCCTTTTGTGGAACGGGTGCTGTTTCACCACCCGGAGCTGCCTCCTGTGGTGAGCTTTCCAGACTTTCCTGCAAGAAAAGTTGTACTGACCGAGAAAAACATAAAACAGGCGATTTTAGCGTCGGGTTCTATTCCTATTGTTTTTAGTGGAGTAAAGAATATTCCAGGCGCGCCTATGGGTATGTATCGTGATGGTGGAATAACCGATTATCAGTTTAACCTGCCTGTGATGCCGAAAAATGGCATAGTGTTGTATCCTCACTACTCAGCCACACCGCCTAAAGCGGTATGGTTCGACAAGAAACTTAAGCGACGTGTCGCCACTAAAGAACACTATAAACGCACTGTAATTATTGCTCCTTCACATGAGTTTGTTGCTACTTTACCCGGTGGCAAAATACCCGATAGACAGGATGTGTTTGATTTCCATGAATATAGCGTAAGAAGAAAACGCTGGGATACTGTAATGAAGGAATGTGAGCGATTGGCTGACGAATTTGCAGAAATAGATCAAAAGCAAAGTTGGGCAGAGCTTGCCCAACCTTTACCTTGGTAACCTTAGTTTATAGTTTGAAATCGTAAGCAAAGGTAAGAGTAAGAGATTCTTTCTTTAGGCCAATAGGTAGCGGTGGGTATGGCTCACTATTTTTCACGGCTTCATGAGCGGCCTGGTTTAATTCACGGTGTTTAGAGCGCTCAATATCACGAATCTCTAGTACTTTACCGTCTTTGCTAAGATCAAATTCAATAGTTACTAAGCCTTGTTTCTTTAAAATTCGTGCCGCAGCAGGGTAAACCACATTGCCTGCGATACGCTCTAGTTCTGCCTGAATGTACTTTGTTTCTAACTCTTCACTGCTTTCGCTTGGTTTAGCTTGTTGCAATGAAGCAGGCACGGTTGGCATAACAAGCTCTGGTTGAGGCTTGTTTTGTAAGCTAAAGAGATATGAAACACTGACTGGCCAGCTGTCACCGGTTAGATCTTTAGGGATAGTCATCTGGCTAGCAGAAGCATTAACCGCACGCTTCACTTCGTTAACTAGAAGATCAGAAGAATTACCGCCACTGACTTTAATGTCGGATACTTCTTTATGTTTATTTAGAGTGAAGTCTAATTCAACCAAGCCTTCTTGGCCGAACTGTTTTGCCCAAGCTGGGTACACAACGGCGGCGCGCACTTGGCGTTGAAGTTGCCATTGCAGCATGTTTAGGTGGTATAGCTGTTGCTCTTCTAATACCGAACTGTCTTTAGCCTTTGTTTGCGTCGCAGCAACAGGCTTAGGTTCGGGCTTTTTGTCTGCTGTCTTGGCTTTGTTCGCAGTTACAACCTTGGGGGTTGCTTGTACTTTTTGACGTTGAAGCTCTAACTCTGCTTGGCGCGCGGCTGCGGCAAGTTGAACACGCTTACGCTCTTCGGCCGCAGCTTGTCGGGCTTTCTCTGCTTCAATGCGTTCTCTTTCAGCGCGAATACGTGCTTGCTCAGCTTCAATGCGAGCTTGTTCGGCTTGACGAGTAGCCTGTTCTGCTGCGATCCAACCGGTAAACAAACCAGGACGCTTAGGCTGATGACTGAGTAGGGTTTCTTTGTGGCTGTCTGAAGAAGCTTCTTGGCCAAGGATCTGATTTCGAAACTCTCGGGTTGGCGGAAGTTTGCCAATCCAAGTATTTACCAGATAGTTAAATAAAGTTGTGCCTGATGCTTCAACGACTAAGTCATTGTTCAATAAGATGCGGCTGTTACCACCGGGTTGGTAATCAATAACAATTTCGTCACCCGCTTTAATGTCGCTGCGTGGAAAGCTAGTAAAGGTCATTAATGCTTGTTGAACAGCTGGGTCTTGACTGAAGTTATCGTTGTTAATAGCAATGTTGTTTTGCCATATTTGTGACCAGCGGCGTGGTGACCAAGAGGGTACAGTAACGACAATTTGCATGCGTTTAGTGGTAGAGTCGGAGAGAATATAATTAATATCTTCGCTAGCTTGAGGTAGGTATAAACCACCGATGTACTGATCGCGCGTTAAGTGCTTAAAAACAGCACTACCATTTAAAACGAGATCGTCGGCATGAGCAGTAGATAAAACAAAAAGGGAGAGTAATAAGACAGTGAATTTAGACTTAAACCAGGACATGAGGCATCGTAACCCTACTATTGTGCAAAAAATGGACTATACCGGATTTATGGCAAGCTTAGAATTGATCTCGGTTAACAAGTAACAAATTAACAACAAAGTCGGCGTATAATACAACCATTACCGCCAAAACTAGCATTAATGCTATAAAGTCTTAAAGAAAACTTTAGAATTACGCTGCAAATTGTAGAGATATTGCTTTTCCTGAGGGAGCTCATGGACTTGTCCAGCGACAAAACCATGCTCTAAAAACCAATGGGCAGTGCGAGTGGTAAGGACAAATAAACGTTTTAGTTGTCGTTTCTTTGCTTCGTGTTCAATCTGTTCTAACAATAATGCACCACGGTTGGTACCACGATAACTTGGGTGTACAGCAACGCAGGCAAGCTCGGCTTGTTCGTCTGAATATGGGTAGAGCGCAGCACAAGCGGTAATAAGCCCGTCACGCTCGATAACAAAAAATTGACCAATTTCTTTTTCTAATAATTCACGCGAACGTCTGACTAAAATGCCTTGTTCTTCGAGTGGTCGCAGCAGCTCTAAAATTCCGTTGATATCTTCAAGTTGTGCGCTGCGAAGTTGATCGTAAGGGGTATGGCTGATTAACGTACCATGTCCTTCACGGGTGAAGAGCTCTTGCAGTAAGCTGCCATCTTCTTCATAGCTGAGCAAATGAACACGTGGCACGCCTTGGCGAACTGCCTTAATGGCTGCTTCCAGATGGTTATGTGCTTCACCTTTCAGCTGCGGTAATAGAAGTTCGGCTTCATGAGTGGCTAAGTCTTCAATGGTAATACCATCACCGTCAATGATACCGGCATGCTCACCTAAGATAATAAGCTTGTCTGCACGTAGGCTAATGGCTGTGTGCTGAGCAACATCTTCAACGGCTAAATTGAAGATTTCGCCAGATGGAGAGTAGCCTGAGCAAGACAGTAGTACTAAGTGGTGTTGCTCTAATAAAGAACGAATAGCTTGCTGATCTATACGACGCACCTCACCGGTGTGTTGAAAATCGACACCATCTATCACCCCTAAAGGCTTTGCACTAACAAAGTTACCACTTACAACACGAATGCGCGCGCCATGCATGGGTGAATTCGGAAGCCCTATCGAGAGCTTAGACTCGATATCGGCTTTAACCATGCCAATGGCTGCTTTTACAGCGGTAAGAGCGGCGGTGTCGGTAATACGTAAGTCGTTATGAAAATGGCTGGTGATATTGAGTTTATCTAGCGCATTATCGATTTGCATGCGCGCGCCATGCACTAATACCAGCTGAACGCCTAGACTATTTAATAAGGCTAAGTCTTGAATAACCGTGGTAAAGTTAGGGTGTTCGATGGCCGCACCTTCAAACATAATGACGAAGGTTTTTCCCCGGTGAGCATTAATATAAGGGGAAGATTGACGAAACCATTGTACGTAGTCTGAGGTGTTTGCGGGCACGTTTTATTCCAGAAAGAGATTTTTATGGCTAAAGAAACAGAGTTAAAACTACGCTGTGATACTAAAAATATACCTGCTTTATCACAGCTATTAGATAGCATAGCTAAAGCACAGGGTAGCCGCCAACTAAATAATGCCTATTTTGATACAGAAAACACCGATCTTGCAAAGGCTAAAGCGGCCTTACGAATTCGTGAAAACCAAGGGCAATACGAACAGACCCTTAAAACCCGTGGTCAAAGTGTTGCCGGCATGCAGCAGCGAGGGGAGTGGAATTGGCCTATTTCTTCTAACACACTTGAAATGGAGTGGTTGCAGCAAGAAGACGTACAGCAGCAATTACCCAGTAACCTACAGCTAGCAGAGCTACATAATATTTTCAGTACCGACTTTGAGCGTCAAACCTGGTTGTATGAGCATGAAAAAACCATCATTGAAGTTGCTATCGATCATGGCAAAGTAATAGCCGGGCAGTATAGTCAGCCTTTGTGTGAATGTGAGTTAGAATTAGTCAGTGGCAATGAGCAGCTGTTATGGCAACTTGCGAAAACATTAGGTGAAAAAGTACCCTTGTGGTTAAGTGATATCAGTAAAGCCGAGCGAGGCTATCAGCTGGCTCAACTTAGTGGCAGTTGGAAACAATGGCAAGCTGAGCAACCTAGTACAGACCGGATGTTGCAACTGCAGGATGCCTTAGTACACTGGCAAAGAACATTAGAAGCAGTGGTGTGGGATGGTAAAACCGAGTTAATTGATCAGCTTCATCGAATTCACGATCTTATTCATTCTTTAGCCACGCAGTTACACAGTGCAGAACTTCTAAATCAGATCCTTCCATGGAAGGCGTTACAGACTTCAGAGTTCAATAAAAATTTAAGAAACAACACAGCCTTAGCACTCAGTGTGCAGCAAGCCGCTTCTGTTGTTTATCAGTTAGCTAAAAACGGTAAGTAGCCGACAGGACATAATATGCAAGCAGCCACGGACAAATTTCTTAGCGTATCTGTACTAGTAGAAGAGCTGTACAAAGACGGTTTGTTAAACCAAGAAACCTATGCGCTCGCCAAAAAAATACGTCGTGGTAAAGACGAGCAAAAAACTCACAGCATTAGTCTGATTGCTAAGCAAAACTATGTAAACGCTCTGACCACAGGAAAGACGCTGAATGAAACGGCCATCATTGCTTGGCTAGCGGCAAAGCACCGTATGGATGCTTATCAAATCGATCCTTTAGAAGTCGACGTGACAGCCGTTACTCAAATTATGTCGTACGCTTTTTCTGAGCGACATCAAATTTTAGCGGTGAAGGTTACCCAAGACGAGGTATGGGTTGCCTGTTGCGAGCCTGAAGTTTCTGGGTGGGTCGCAGACGTCGAGCACGTGTCTCGTCGAATGGTTACAAGGGTATTAACTTCACCAAGTGATATTGAGCGCTATCGGGTTGAGTTTTACCAGTTAGCAACATCAGTGAGCCGTGCTAGTAAGAGCCACCCCGGTGGCAGTTCGGTTCAAAACCTAGAGTCAATGCTTGAGCTCGGTAAAGCGAAAGCACCAGAAGCCAACGATGAGCATATTGTTAATATCGTTGATTGGTTGCTGCAATACGCCTTTGAGCAGCGAGCCAGTGATATTCATATAGAGCCCAGGCGTGAAGTGGGGCATGTGCGCTTTCGTATTGATGGCGTGTTACATAATGTCTATGACTTTCCTGCCCAGGTAGCGTTAGCGGTGGTCGCGCGTTTGAAGTCATTAGGGCGCATGAATATTGCCGAAAAACGTAAGCCACAAGACAGTCGTCTAAAAACTAAAACACCGGCAGGGCAAGAAGTAGAACTGCGTTTATCAACGTTGCCTACCGCATTTGGTGAAAAGCTCGTTATGCGTGTGTTTGATCCACAGGTGTTAGTGCGTAACTTTGCCGACTTAGGTTTTGGCAAGGAAGATCACAGGCGCTGGACAGAAATGACCACCAATAATCATGGGATTATTTTTGTAACCGGGCCCACGGGTTCGGGTAAAACCACCACTCTTTATTCAACGCTTAAACAGTTGGCGACATCAGAAGTTAACGTATCGACCATTGAAGATCCTATCGAAATGGTTGAGCCCGCCTTTAATCAGATGCAAGTACAGCATAATATAGATTTAACTTTTGCTAATGGTGTTAGGGCGCTATTACGACAAGACCCTGACATTATTATGGTGGGTGAGGTACGAGATTTAGAAACAGCAGAGATTGCTGTTCAAGCGGCACTGACCGGTCACTTAGTGTTGTCTACCTTGCATACTAACGATGCCCCTTCGGCCTTTACGCGCTTAATGGAACTCGGGTTGCCCCCTTATTTAATTCGTTCAAGTGTGATTGGTGTGATGGCACAACGCTTGGTGCGTACCTTATGTCCACACTGTAAAGAAAAGCGTACAGTGAGCGAGGAAGACTGGAAAGAGCTGACCTCTCCTTGGTTGGTTAAAACACCTAAGTTTGTATATGCAGCCAAAGGCTGTTTAGAATGTCGTAGTACGGGCTATATGGGGCGCATGGGGATTTATGAAGTTCTGCCCATGAGTAACACCATTGAAACCTTTATTCATGATCAGACAGATTTACAAAAACTTCGCCAAGCAGCAATGAAAGAAGGCATGCACAGCTTACGTTTAAGCGGTGCTCATAAAGTCGCAGCAGGCTTAACGACCATTGAAGAGATTGTTAGAGTTGCGCCTTTAATTCGCAGTTAGATAACTAACTACCATTCAAACCAAAGCAACCATAAGAAGACTATAGTGACTCAGTTTCCAGCAATTATAGACATCGAAGCCTCTGGTTTTGGCCGTGGAAGTTATCCCATAGAAGTAGGGGTGGCGCTAGAAAATGGAGAAGTGCATGGTTTTCTTATTAAGCCCGCTGAAACATGGACGCACTGGGATAAAGGTGCCGAGAAAGTTCATGGAATCAGTCGTGAACGGTTATTAAAAGAAGGTCAATCCGTAGAAACCATTGCCCTACAATTAAACGATCTATTACGCGGCATGGTATTATATTCGGATGCGTGGGGGTTTGATAGCTCTTGGATTGCACGTTTGTTTGATGAAGCAGGCTTTGTGCAACGTTTTAGAGTTGAGTCGATCAATAAACTCTTAAATGAAACTCAAATGGAACACTGGACACGCACGAAAGAGCAAGTGTGGAGTGAGTTTGGTATCAATTATCGCCATCGAGCTGCGCAAGATGTATCCGTACTGCAAGAAACCTATAAACGCATCGAAAAACTAGGCTAATACCAACAGCAATAAAAAACCCCGCTGTCGCGGGGTAAAAACAAGGAGAGTGTTTTGTACTTAGTTAGCTTAGGCTTAGAAGCGAGCTGTTAAACCTAAGTTAATAGCTGAGTCTTTCTTCACATGTTCAGCATTGTAAGTATAGCCAAGCTGAGCGCTCATGGTAGGAGCAAAGAAGTACTTAGTATTTACACCGTACTGA
>Ga0209075_1000737_pt1 | contig 31587 bp, 31 predicted proteins | sample Stecom2011_FD_187523 | JGI IMG/M metagenome (GOLD analysis project Ga0209075, IMG submission 187523) | Agricultural soil microbial communities from Utah to study Nitrogen management - Steer compost 2011 (SPAdes) (version 2) | ecosystem: Environmental > Terrestrial > Soil > Agricultural land...
CCACTGATTTCCCGCGTGGTCACCATCACCGGCGATGCCGTGCAGGAGCCCGGCAATTACACGGCGCTGATCGGCACCCCCGTGAGTTACCTGCTGGCGCTGGCCGGCTTGCAGCCGGCCAGGCTCAATCGCCTGGTGCTGGGCGGCCCGATGATGGGCTACACCCTCAACAGCGACGCGGTGCCGGTAATCAAAACCTCCAACTGTGTGATTGCCGCCACCGCCCGGGAATTGCCGGACCCCGCCCCCGAGCAGCCCTGCATCCGCTGCGGGCAGTGCGCCGATGTCTGCCCGATGGACCTGATGCCGCAACAGCTGTTCTGGCATGCCAAAGCCACGGAATTCGAGAAGGCCGAGCATCTCAACCTGTTTGACTGCATCGAGTGCGGTGCCTGCTCCTACGTCTGCCCCAGCTCCATTCCACTGGTACAGTACTACCGCTATGCCAAAGGCGAGATCCGCCAGCAGCGGGCAGAACTGCTCAAGGCAGAACGGGCCCGGGAACGCTTTGAAGCCCGGCAGGCCCGTCTGGAGCGCGAACAGCAGGAAAAAGAACAGCGCCGTAAAGAACGCGCCCGGGCCGCCGCGGAAGCCCAGGCCAAGAAGCAGGCGGAAGCAGAGCAGGCGGTACAGCAGGGCGACGCGGTGGACGAGCGGGCCGCCAAAGCCGCCCTGGTCCAACAGGCCCTGGAGCGCAAAAAAGCCCGCTCTTCTGCCCCGGCCGAGCCGGTTGTTCAGGCTGCGGATGCGCAGCCGGCGCCGGACCTTGAAGCCCTTGAGAAGCAGCTGCTGCAGGCCCGGGGCAAGCTCAACACCATGCAAGGCATGCTGGAAGATGCCCGGGCACAACAGGCGGATAACCTGGAAAAGCTGGAACGGGCCGTGGCCAAGAATCACGACCGGGTCGAGCGCGCCGAACAGGCGCTGGCCGAGGCCCGGGCGCTGGTGGCAGGTACCTCAGCCACCCCGGCATCCGAATAACCCATTGCAGGCAACTTGTTCATGGCTTTAGTTCAACAGACCTCTCCTCATGCCCATAACGCCCGCCCAACCTCCCGGGTGATGCTGTGGGTGATTCTGGCCACCCTGCCCGGCCTGCTCGCGCAAACCCTGTTCTTTGGCTGGGGCAACCTGATCAACGTGGTTTGGTGCGTGGCGGTCGCCATCGCGGCAGAGGCCGCCATACTCAATCTGCGGCGCAAGCCGGTCCGGTTTTTCCTGAAAGACAACACGGCGGCGGTGACCGGCCTCCTGCTGGGGCTGTCGCTGCCCCAGTTTACCCCCTGGTGGGTTTCTGCCGTGGCCGTTCTGTCCGCCATAGTGGTGGCCAAACAACTCTATGGCGGACTGGGCTCCAACCCCTTTAATCCCGCTATGGTGGGTTATGCGCTGGTACTGATTTCGTTCCCCGTCGCCATGACCACCAACTGGGCCGAGGCTGCGCTTCTGTGGGAAAGTGCCCCCGGTTTTGGTGATACGCTGTCAGCCATTTTCTCCGCCAGCCAGACCAGCATTGATGGCTGGACCATGGCCACGCCGCTGGATGAGTACAAGCACAAGATCGCCACCCACACCGCGGCCGAGGTGCTCGGGCATCCCACCTTCGGCAGCCGGTTCGCCCTCGGCTGGGAGTGGGTCAACCTTGGCTTTCTGGCCGGGGGGCTGGTGCTGATCGGGCTGCGCATCATCAGCTGGCACATTCCGGTCGCCGTGCTCACCAGTGTGGTTGTGATGAGCCTTGCCTTTGGCAGCAACGCCGACCAGTATGCCCCCCTGTCCCTGCACCTGCTGGCCGGGGGCACCATGCTGGGGGCGTTCTTTATCGCCACCGATCCGGTGACAGCCGCCGCCAGTCGCCAGGGCAAACTGATCTACGGTGCCGGCATTGGTGTGCTGATCTATCTGATCCGGAGCTGGGGTAACTATCCCGATGCCGTGGCCTTCAGCGTACTGCTGATGAACTTTGCGGTGCCGTTTATCGATTACTACACCCCACCCCGCACCTACGGCCATCACAAGGCCCGGCGCGGTCTGCCCGGCAGGAAGGGGGCCTGATCATGAGCACAATAACCTCAGCCATGCGCCGGAGCGCCATCGGCCTCGGCCTGTTTGCCATGATTACCGGGGGCACCATTGCGCTCACCCAGGGCGTCACCAAAGACCGCATTGCCGAGCAGACGGCACGGGCCGAGGCCCGCGCGCTCTTCGAAATCATTCCCGAAAGCCGGCACAACAACGACCTGCTGAACGATGTGGTAAGCCTGCCCCCCGATCCCCGGGCTGCGACTTCCGCGCCGGTCATCGCCTGGGTGGCACGTCAGGACGGCGCACCGGTGGGCCTGATTTTCCCGGCTGTGGCGCCCGATGGCTACTCCGGCAACATCTACCTGCTGGTGGGCATTGACCTTGAGGGCAAGGTGTTGGGCGTCAGGATTACCAGCCATAGAGAAACCCCGGGGCTGGGCGACCGTATCGAGACCCGGAAGTCCGACTGGATCTACAGTTTTGACGGCCGCTCCCTCGACCATCCCCACCCCCGCGGATGGAACGTGAAAAAGAACGGTGGCGTGTTTGACCAGTTTACCGGGGCCACCATTACACCGCGGGCTGTCGTTAAGGCCGTGCAGAAAACCCTGCTCTACTTCCGCGACCACCAGGCCGGGATTCGTCATGCCGTGAATATGCCACCCCTGTCGGAGGAGCGTTTCTGATATGGCTACCAAAACCAACGCCGAGATCATTAAAGACGGACTCTGGACCAACAACCCGGCCCTGGTACAAGTGCTCGGGCTGTGTCCGCTCCTGGCGGTCACCAGCACCGTCGTGAACGCCATTGGCCTGGGCATTGCCACCCTGCTGGTCCTGATCGGTTCGAACCTGTCGGTCTCGGTCATCCGTAATTTTGTCAGCGAGTCGGTTCGGCTGCCGGCGTTTGTGATGATCATTGCCTCGTTCGTCACCTGCGCTGAACTGCTGATGCAGGCCTACACCTACGAGTTGTACGAAATCCTCGGCATCTTCATCCCGCTAATTGTCACCAACTGCGCCATTCTCGGCCGCGCCGATGCCTTTGCGTCGAAAAACCCGCCGCTCCCGGCGGTTCTGGACGGGGCCATGATGGGCCTTGGGTTTCTCGCGGTACTGATCGCCCTGGGGGCGATGCGGGAACTTATTGGCCAGGGCACCCTGTTTGCCGACATGCACCTGTTGTTTGGCCCCATGGCGGAGAACTGGGTGGTCCGCCCCTTCGCAGACTACCCGGACATGCTGTTCATGGTGCTGCCGCCGGGGGCCTTTGTCGGGCTGGGCCTGCTGATTGCACTGAAGAACGGCATTGACCGTTATCGGGATGAGCGACAGCAAGCGGCACAGCCGGAGGCGCCGGTTGCCGGCAGCAAACGAGTCCGGGTAACGGGCACAATCTCCTGACATTGATATCGTCTTTCTATGAACAAGCAAAAGCGCATTGAGATTTTCAGCCGGTTGCGGGAAGCCAACCCGCACCCGACCACCGAGCTAAACTTCACCACCCCGTTTGAGTTGCTGGTCGCCGTTATCCTGTCCGCCCAGGCCACCGATGTCGGTGTAAACAAGGCCACCGACAAGCTGTTTCCGGTTGCCAATACCCCTGAGGCTATCTATGCCCTGGGTGTGGATGGCCTGAAGGAATATATCAAGACCATCGGCCTGTTTAACACCAAGGCTGAGAACGTGATCAAAACCTGCAAACAGCTGATTGACCTGCATGGCAGCCAGGTACCCGAAACCCGGGAAGCACTTGAAGCACTGCCGGGCGTGGGCCGGAAAACGGCAAACGTGGTACTGAACACGGCGTTTGGCCAGCCCGCAATGGCGGTAGACACCCATATTTTCCGGGTTTCCAACCGCACCGGCATTGCCCCGGGCAAGAACGTACTGGAGGTGGAAAAACGGTTGATGCGCCTGGTGCCGAAAGAATTCCTGATGGATGCTCACCACTGGCTGATTCTGCATGGCCGGTATACCTGTACCGCCCGCAAGCCAAAGTGTGGCGCCTGCCTGATCGAAGACCTCTGCGAATTCAAAGACAAACGCGAGTATCAGTAAACAGGAACAAAAAAAGACCCCGCCTCGGCGGGGTCTTCTGGTCTGCGGGGGAGTAATTACTGCCCGTACTTCGCCTTGGCTTTCTGGCGGTAGGCGTGCAGCAGCGGCTCGGTGTAGCCGGCCGGTTGCTCGCGGCCTTTCAGAACCAGGTCTACAGCGGCCTGGAAGGCAATGCTGTCATCAAAGTCCGGAGCCATGTTGCGGTACGCAGCATCACCGGCATTCTGGTTGTCTACCACAACCGCCATGCGCTTCATGGCTTCGATAACCTGCTCTTCCGTGCAGATACCGTGATACAGCCAGTTACAGAGCAGCTGGGACGAGATACGCAGGGTGGCTCGGTCTTCCATCAGGCCGATGTCGTTGATATCGGGCACTTTGGAGCAACCAACACCCTGATCAATCCAGCGCACAACGTAACCCAGAATGCCCTGAACGTTGTTGTCGATCTCTTCCTGGATTTCTTCCGCGCTCAGAGTCGACGGATCTTCCATAACCGGTACCGTCAGGATGTCGTCCAGAGACGCCCGCTGACGGTTAGCCAGTTCTTTCTGGACCTCAAACACATCGACCTGGTGGTAGTGGGTGGCGTGCAACGTAGCGGCGGTCGGCGACGGAACCCACGCTGTGTTGGCACCGGATTTGGGATGACCGATCTTGGCTTCGAGCATACCGGCCATCAGGTCCGGCATCGCCCACATACCTTTACCAATCTGGGCAACACCCGACAGACCGGTTTCCAGCCCGATATCCACGTTCCACTGCTCGTAAGCGCTGATCCAGGCCGCCTGCTTCATGGCCCCTTTCCGGATGAACGGGCCCAGCTCCATGGAGGTGTGCATCTCGTCACCCGTGCGGTCCAGGAAGCCTGTGTTGATGAATACGGTACGCTCTTTGGCCGCATGGATACAGGCCTTCAGGTTAACCGTGGTGCGACGCTCTTCATCCATGATGCCGACTTTCAGGGTATAGCGCGGCAGGCCGAGGGCGTCTTCAACACGGCCAAAGAACTCGTTGGTAAACGCAACTTCTTCGGGGCCGTGCTGCTTGGGCTTGACAATGTATACCGAGCCCGTGGTGCTGTTCTGGAATTTGCCATTGCCCTTGAGGTCGTGAATGGCGATCAGCGAGGTCAGCAGCCCATCCAGCAGGCCCTCCGGAATTTCGCTGCCGTCCCTGAGCAGAACCGCCGGGTTGGTCATCAGGTGGCCAACGTTACGTACAAACAGCAGGCTGCGACCTTTCAGGGTCAGTTCACTGCCGTCCGGCGCGGTGTAGGTGCGGTCGCCGTTCATCCGGCGGGTGATGGTCTGGCCGCCCTTCTCAAAGGATTCCTCGAGGTCTGTCTTCATCAGGCCGAGCCAGTTTTTATAGGCCAGTACCTTGTCGTCGGCGTCTACCGCTGCAACGGAGTCTTCGCAGTCCATGATGGTGGTGAGCGCGGACTCCATCAGCACGTCCTTAACGTGAGCACCATCGTCTTTGCCGATCGGATGGGTCGCGTCGATCTGAATCTCGAAATGCAGGCCATTCCTGACCAGCAGAATGCCAGTGGGGGCATCCTGGGCACCGGTATAACCGACAAAGCCGGACTCATCTTTCAGGCCGGTGACCTCACCATTCTGGAGTTTAACCGCCAGCTTGCCGCCATCGATGTAATACCTGGCCGCATCTTTATGGCTGCCAGACGCCAGGGGCGCAGAGTTATCCAGCAGGTTGCGGGCCCATTCGATAACCCTGGCACCGCGTACCGGATTGTAGCCCCGGCCTTTCTCGGCACCGTTTTCCTCAGAAATGGCGTCGGTACCATAGAGGGCATCGTACAGACTGCCCCAACGGGCGTTGGCCGCGTTCAGCGCAAACCGGGCGTTCATGATCGGTACCACCAGCTGCGGGCCGGCCATGGTCGCGATTTCAGGGTCTACGTTCGCGGTAGAAATCCGGAAATCTTCCGGCTCATCAACCAGATAGCCGATTTCCTTCAGAAAGGCCCTGTACTCGGCCATATCCAGCTTCTGACCCTTGTGTTCACGATTCCACGCGTCCAGTTTTTCCTGGAGCTCGTCACGTCTGGCCAGCAACTCGCGGTTGCGGGGCGCCAGTTCGTTCACAATCGTATCGAACTCAGCCCAGAATTTGTCTGCATCCACACCAGTGCCGGGAATGGCTTCGTTGTTGACGAAGTCGTACAGATTCCTGGCGATCTGGATACCGCCTTTTTGAACGCGTTCGGTCATTGTTGTTTGCCTCAATGAGTTGATGAATCCCTGCTCCCCCTGCACTCAGCAGCTGCGGGGGGCACTATGATTTGAGCGCCACATTGTACGTGAAATTCCCTACAAGGTCATGCCTGCAGAATGCAATGCGACTTTATGTGCATCAATCGGGATCAGGCACGACGCCAGGTGGTGCCATCCCGGCCATCGTCAAGAATAATCCCTTTCTCAAGCAACTCGTCCCGGAGACGGTCCGCCCCGGCAAAGTCGCGGGCCTTGCGGGCTTCGGCACGGGCCTGAATCATCGCTTCAATCTCGGCCGGTGTCAGCGTGCTGCCGGTATCCGCCTGCAGGAACGCTTCCGGAGCTTGCTGCAGCAGCCCAAGAACAGCGCCCAGCCTTACCAGCACAGCGGCGCTGCGCCTTGCCGCCTCGTCATCACCCTCACGACGCTGGTGGTTGATGTCGTCCGCTACCGCATGCAGCACCGACAAGGCACCGGCGGTATTGAAGTCATCGTTCATGGCCTCGGCAAAACGGCGCTCGTGATCGGTCTCCGGCACATCACTGCTTTTGGCCGGAACCAGGCCTCTGAGGGCGAGGTACAGCCTGGTCAGCGTACGACCGACTTCGGCAAGGTTATCCTCGGAGTAATCCACCTGGCTCCGGTAATGGCTGGACACCAGAAAATAACGGACCACTTCGGCCGGATACTTCTCCAGAATCTCCCGTATGGTGAAGAAGTTACCCAGGGACTTGGACATCTTTTCCTTGTTTACCCGGATGGCACCGGCGTGCATCCAGGTATGGACAAAGGTGTGGCCGGTGGCACATTCAGACTGGGCAATCTCGTTCTCATGGTGCGGAAACAGCAGGTCCGGACCGCCGCCGTGGATGTCGAAGGTATCGCCCAGGCACCGGGTAGACATGGCAGAGCACTCAATGTGCCAGCCGGGCCGGCCCTCGCCCCAGGGTGACGGCCAGCTGACTTCGCCGGGCTTTGCCGCTTTCCAGAGCACGAAGTCAGCCGGGCTGCGCTTGGCTTCCTGTACCTCTACCCGGGCACCGGCCACCAGATCTTCGAGTTTTTTCCTGCTCAGCTTGCCGTAGCCGGGGAAGGAGTCCACAGAAAAATACACGTCACCGTTATCGGCCGGGTAGGCGTGGCCCCGGCTGATGAGGGTCCGGGTCATGGCAATGATGTCGTCGATGTAAGCGGTCGCGCGGGGCTCTTCGGTCGGTGCCAGCACGCCCAGCCGGGCTTCGTCTTCGTGCATTGCCTGGATCATACGCTCGGTCAGCGCGCTGTAAGGCTCGCCGTTTTCACCTGCCCTGCGCAGGATCTTGTCATCGATGTCGGTAATGTTGCGCACGTAGTGCACGTCATAACCCCGGTGACGCAGGTACCGGGTGATCACATCGAAAGCCACCAGCACCCGGGCATGGCCCAGATGGCAGTAGTCGTAGACGGTCATGCCGCACACATACATACGCACTTTGCCGGGCTCGATCGGCGTAAAGGTTTCCTTCTGCTGGGTCAGCGTGTTGTAGATACGCATTACTTGCCTCCCTTGGCCCAGGAATCCCTCAGAGTCACGGTGCGGTTGAACACCGGTTTGCCAGCTCCGGCGGTCTGCTCGCTGTCGAGGAAGAAGTACCCTTCCCGCTCAAACTGATACGGCAGATCGGTACCGGGCCGGGCCAGGGATTTCTCTGCCCGGGCTCCTTCCAGTACCACCAGCGATTGCGGGTTCAGGTGATCCAGGAAATCACCTTCCTTGTCGCTGTCCGGGTTTTCGTGGCTGAACAGGCGGTCGTACAGGTTTATCTGCACCTCGACGCTGTCGGTGGCGGAGACCCAGTGGATAACACCGTTGGGTTTGTAGCCCTGGGGATTCTCGCCGAGGGTCGCCGGATCGTATTCACAGCGGAGCTCGACAATCTCATCATTGCTGTCACGGATCACCTCTTTGCAGGTAATCACATAACCGCCACGCAGCCGGACCGCCTGTTCCGGTGCCAGTCGTTTCCACTTACGCGGAGGCTCAACGGCAAAGTCTTCCCGGTCGATATAGAGCGTCTGGCTCCAGGTCACCTCGCGTTCGCCCATATCCGGATTCTGTGGATGCCGGGGTAAGGTCAGGGTTTCCGTCTTCTCACCGGGGTAATTGGTCAGGGTCACCTTAAGCGGACGCATTACACACATGGCCCGGGGTGAGCGAGTGTTGAGGTCTTCCCGGATCGCATGCTCGAGCATGCCCACATCCACCGTACCACCGGCCTTGTTCACACCGATCATGTCGCAGAAGTTGCGAATGGATTCCGGCGTATAGCCACGGCGACGCATGCCCGAAATGGTCGGCATTCTGGGATCGTTCCAGCCGGCAACCACACCCTCATCCACCAGACGCCTGAGTTTGCGTTTGCTGGTGATGGTGTAGTTCAGGTTAAGCCGGGCAAACTCGATCTGGCGCGGATGGCAGGGAATAGTGATGTTGTCCAGCACCCAGTCGTACAGTGGGCGGTGATCCTCAAACTCCAGTGTGCACAGCGAGTGCGTGATACCCTCAAGCGCATCCGAGATCGGATGGGTGTAGTCGTACATCGGGTAGATGCACCATTTGTTGCCGGTCTGGTGGTGCTCGGCGTAGCGGATACGGTACAGGATCGGGTCGCGCAGGTTGATGTTTGGCGAGGCCATATCAATCTTTGCCCGCAGCGCCAGTTCTCCATCCTGGTACTTGCCATCACGCATCTCGCGGAACAGTCGCAGGTTTTCCTCAACCGGGCGATCACGGTAGGGGCTGTTCCTGCCGGGCTCCGTCAGGGTGCCACGATACTCGGCCACCTTATCCCCGCTCAGAGCGCACACGTAGGCTTTGCCTTTCTGGATCAGCTCCTCGGCAAAGGCGTACAGCTGATCAAAATAGTCGGAGGCATACAGAACCTCGCCATTCCAGGTAAAGCCCAGCCATTCGACGTCTGCCTTGATGGCATCGATGTACTCCTGACTTTCTTTCTCCGGGTTGGTGTCGTCAAAACGCAGGTTGCACAGGCCGTTGAACGTCTGGGCCATACCGAAGTTCAGACAGATCGACTTGGCATGACCGACGTGCAGATAACCATTGGGCTCCGGCGGAAAACGGGTGATCACCGTGCCGGTGTGTTCGCCACTGGCGATAGCATCTTCGATCAGGTTCTGAATAAAGTTGTGGGCTTTCTTCGACTCGGCGCTCATACAATCTCTGTCAACAGGGAATGGATCAGGGGAGCAATCCGCAGGCTCCGTTAAACCGTCTATTATACTCACAAATAGTGGCAGGACTCATGCACACAACGAAAGTCTTCAGTACAATATCCGCCTTATTCCTCAAACACCCATATTACAGGACACCCTGATGATTCTGCTGCAAACCAACCTTGGCGATATCAAACTCGAACTGGATTACGAAAAGGCGCCCGAGACGGCCAGAAACTTCGAGCAGTACGTGCGCGACGGTTTTTACAACGGCCTGATTTTCCACCGCGTCATCAGCAACTTCATGATCCAGGGTGGTGGTTTCGAGCCCGGAATGACTCCGCGGAAAACCCGGGAACCCATCCAGAACGAAGCCGATAACGGCCTGAGCAACCAGACCGGCACGGTGGCCATGGCGCGTACCATGGACCCTCACTCTGCGACCGCCCAGTTCTTTATCAACGTGCAGGATAACGGATTCCTGGACCACACCGCCAAGAGCGCGGATGGCTGGGGCTACTGCGTCTTTGGCAAGGTGGTTGAAGGCATGGACACCGTCAACCAGATCCGTACCGTACGCACCACCATGAACGCAGGCCATCAGGATGTTCCGTTTGAAGACGTGATCATCGAGAAGGCCGAGGTTCTGGAGGACGCGTGACCACGCTGTTTATCTCTGATCTGCACCTGGAAGAATCGCGCCCGGATATTACCGGCGCGTTTCTCGGTTTTCTGGAGCGCAAAGCCCGGGGCGCTGAGCGCCTGTATATTCTCGGTGATTTTTTCGAAGCCTGGATCGGCGACGATGAACGTACGCCATTACAGGAGCAGATCGCGGCCGCCCTCAAGTCCGTCAGCGATACCGGCACCCAGGTATTCCTGATGCACGGCAACCGGGATTTTCTGCTGGGCAACGAGTATTGCGAGCGGGCCGGGGCTACCCTGATTGATGACCCAACGGTGATCGACCTGTACGGCATTCCGGCGTTGCTGATGCACGGTGACAGTCTGTGCACCGCGGATGTGGAGTATCAGAAATTCCGGGCCAACATGCGCAACCCGCAGATGCAGAAGATGATGCTCGCCCGGCCTCTGGCTGACCGTCAGCACATGGCCCGACAGCTACGGCAGATGTCCATGGCCAAAAACCAGGGCAAAGCCGAGGCCATCATGGATGTGACCCCGGCCGAGGTGGTCAGGGAACTCGAGGCCCATCAGGTACAACTGATGATTCACGGCCACACCCACCGGCCGGCCAGCCATGACCTGGAAGCCTCAGGCCGGCCAGCCCGGCGCATTGTGCTCGGCGACTGGGACCAGAACGTCTGGTGGATCGAGGCCGCCCCGGAACCGGTGTTGCGGCACCAGCCCCTGGCAGACTGGGCGTAAACGTTACTCCTTCAAGGCTTGCGGTGCGGGCTCCCGGTAGGTTTCGACACGTTTGAGCCATCCGGGCAGCCACCGCTCACGTTCGATGCTTGCCGGCGCAAGCTCCGCCCGCCGGGTCAGTACCCGGCCTGCGGCATCGCGGAACTGCTCCAGCACCGTATCACCCGGGCTCTGATCCATCGCCTGCAACACCTGCAGCAGCCCCCAGCCTTCACCGTCATAGCGCTCGCCCGGCGCCAGTCCTTCGCCCTTGAAGTTGACATAATCCAGCAGTGCATAGGCACCACCCGGAGTCTGCACCAGCTGATCAAGCCGGCGGCCTAACACCGCCTGTTCACCGGCCGGGGCCGCCGCCACCACCAACTCCCGGGAGTGCCGGGCGCGCTGCAGAATAAAGAGTACCTGCAGCCCACGGGTTTCGTACAACAGTTGCCGGAGCTCCTCAACCTGATCCGAATGGGCCGCCTGCTGCAGAAAGCTTTCCCGGTCTGGCCAGGGCGCACCTTCTGCCTCCGCCAGCCAGGCCGGCAACGGCACACCTTCAGCGCTCAGGTAAGCCAACAGCGCCGGAAAACTCTCGGTAAAGCGGCCGCCGGTTCCCTCCGGGTACCAGATAAAATGGCCAATTCCCAGGGATGGAAAAGCCTCACCTTCGTTCCAGTGCACCAGACAGACACGGCGGCTGGCGCACTCATTGCGAAAAACCTGCTCGCCGATCCACGAGAGCGCCGGGGGCGTCAGACTCAACCCGCTGGCCACCAGCAGGCCCGGGTAGTAAAGCAACAGCGCAGCGATTAATGTTTTGACACGTTTTCCGACCATACCACTGTCGCCCTCCGGCTCAGAATCAAGACTTTACGATTGAAAATCAAACAGTTGAAAAATATTTCCTGCAGGTCAGGCAGCGAACACCAACCGCCGGCGGTGGTTGAAGCCTGAGCGCTGCTGCCCATACTCTAATGAGGACGAGCTCAAACAGGTACCCCCCATGACATGGACAGGTTCCCGGGCACTGTGCGCCCTGTTACGTACGTTTGCGCTGGCGCTGGGCTGGCTCTTGCTGGTACGGGCCCTGCTGATCCTGCAAAGCGGAGTCTGGCCAAGCCTGCCTGGCACCCTGGGCGGTGATCTGGCCGGAGCCCTGTTACTCACTCTCTTTCTGCAGATTACCCACGGGCTGTTACGCGCCTTGCTGGTCGTTGCCCTCGGTTTTGCGCTCTACGTTGCCGGTATGCACCTGACCGCCCACGGTACCCTGTTTCAGCTTGCCTTCATTGGTAAAGGTGTCGACAGCACGTTTATCACCGGCAGCCTGCTGAACATTTACCTGCTGACCCTGCCGGGCTATCTGCTGCTGGCCTGGGGCCTGCACCGGTTGCACCGGCGCTGGGTTCCCAGGACTCCGGTGCACTGGTTACCGCTGGCCGCCACCGGTGCCGCAGTGATCCTCGTTTATACACTGTCTTTTCCAAGCCTGACGACCCCTGCCAACAACGTGGTGGCCAGCACTCTGGCCCAGACCCCGGGCGCCCTGTTCAACCCTCTCGGAGCCGCGATCGGAGACCAGGCCACAGCGGTGACCCCCCAGCTTCGGGAGCGGACAAACTTCTTTCACCAGCAAGTCAGCGGCCGGGATCTGTCACCGGCTCCTAACGTGCTGCTGATCCTGATCGAAGGGCTCTCCGGAGGCTACCTGCCCTCCGTCAGCCGGTATCACGACCTGACCCCCGTGGTCTCGCTTGAGGCCCTCGAAACCACCCTTGAGGACCTGGGGTTCCGGGTTTACCAGAATGTGCTGAGCATGGAGCGGCAGACCGACAGAGGCACCTTTACGCTGGTGTGCGGACGCTACCCGGACCTGCGCCGCCCGTCAGAGAAGCTGCGCTCCGTGGCCCTGGAACTGGCCACTCCGGACTGCCTGCCCGAGAAACTGCAGGCGCAGGGTTACTTTACCGCCTACTGGCAAGCGGCCCCGATCCAGTATATGAACAAGGATGAGTTCATGCCCAGGGCCGGTTATCTGGATGTCACCGGGGCCGAGGCTTTCAGCACGGAAGGCGGGCCGGAGGGCTGGGGGCCGCCAGACCCGGTCTTCTTTGACGACATCGCCGGGCGCCTGCGGGCCGTTGACAGCCGGCACCGCCCCTGGTTTGTCACCACCCTCAACGTGGGCACCCACCACCCCTTCAACATAGGGACACGGGGCGAACAGAACCTGGCAGAAGACATCGATACCGACGATAACGAGGGTCTGCTGCCGCTGCCGATCGTTCAACCTCAGACCCCCCGGCAGAACGCGATGAAGGTGATGGCTCACTCCCTGGGTGAGTTTCTGCGCGCACTCGAAGCCGACGGTTTGCTGGACAACACTATGGTGGTGGTCACCTCGGATGAGTCTGGCGGTTTTATTCGCGATGATCACGAAACCCTGCCCCTGAACAACAATGTAGGGATGCTGGCCATACGCCCTGCCCCCCAGGACAGTCTCGACTATTACGCACCGGATACGGCGCTGGTCACCCAGCTGGATATCCCCATTACCATCCTCGACGCCGCGGGTTACGGCTCCCGCGCCGGGGGCATGATCGGCGCCAGCCTGCTGGCGATGCAGAAACTACCGCCCCGGGACATCATGCTGGCCGATACCTACACCGGCATGAAGTACTTCCTGCACAGTGAAGGCTCCCTGATGGCCTGCACCGAGCTGATGACCCGGTGTTCGACCTGGCAATTTGCCTCTGAGCGAATCTTCGGCACCCTCGAAGAAACCGATGAGGAACCCTTTCTAACCCTTGAGGAGCGGCTGGCTCTGGTGGAGGACGCCACCCGGCTCGCCGCCGAGGATAACTGACATGCGGCAGCTGACATCCCGGGCCCTGATACTGCTCCGTGAACATGGCCGGTCGTTACTGGCTCTGCATCTGACGCTGACCGGGCTTTCCATAGCCCTGCTTCCGTCCCTGGTTGCCGGCGCGCTAGCGGCCATGCGTCCCATCACCGGCGACGCTGCCATCACCACCGGGGGGCTGATCCGCTTTCTCGCGTCTCCCGGCGGCCTGTTATGGGTGGGGTTTTCCATGCTGGTGACCATCACCCTGCTGCTGATCCAGCAAGCGGGTATCGTACTGATTACCTCTCAACCGGCAGGCCATCCGGTCCGCACAGCGGCCCGGGCCCTGCTGGGGGTGGCCCGGCGCGGACTGCACCTCGTCGGCCTGGCGGTCATGGTCACTCTGAGCCACCTGCTTCTGGCGTTGCCGTTCCTGACCGCCATTGTCGGCGCGTCCGCCCTGCTGTTGCATTACTACGATCCCTATTTACTGAATCTGCACCGGCCGCCGGTTCTGTGGTGGTACGGGGGCTTTTGCCTGACGATGGTGGCCGGCATTATCGTCGCCAATGGCACCCTGCTACTGCGCTGGGCTCTGGCCGTCCCGGTTCTCATACTGGATCGCTGCCCGCCCCGTACCGCGCTGGGAGCAAGCTGGCGGCTCACCACCGGCCGGGCTCGGCAGACAGTCTCCACCCTGGCGGCCTGGGCCCTGGTTGCCGTGGCGACTCCACCGCTGGTTACCCTGATGTTCAACCTGCTGGCCACCGGCGTACTCAGAGCAACACCCGACAGCACGCGGTTGCTGGTGCCGGTCATGCTCGCCCTGGTCAGTGCTTATCTGTTGCTGGGGCTGGTCCTGACCTTTCTTGCCACCTCCGCTTTCGGGACACTGGTGATGGCGTACTATCGGGAAGTGACCGGGAAGGCGCCACACTGGCAGGCGGAACAGATGCCCCAGGCCAGCCGCAAACTTCGCAGAGCCTGGGTACTTGAAGCCGTGGTGGTGGCCCTGATTCTGGTACAGAGCTTTCAGATCGTGATGTCGATGAACCAGACACAGGAGGTCACGATCACCGCCCACCGTGGCAGTGCCTTTGCCGCCCCGGAAAACAGCCTGTCCGCGATCCATCAGGCCATCGACGATGGCGCGGACTATATCGAAATTGACGTGCAGTTAACCCGCGACGGGGTTCCGGTGCTCTGGCATGACTCCGATATGCAGCGCATTTTCGGCCGCCCGGAACGGATTAATGAAGTGGCCTACGATGACATCAAAGACCTGGATGCCGGCTCCTGGTTCGATGCCCGTTTTGCGGATGAGCGCGTGACTACTCTGGCACAGGCCATCGATGCGGTACGCGGCCGGGCCGGACTGTTTGTCGACCTGAAACCCAACCGTAACACCACCAGGCTGGTGACCACCGTGGTCGAACTGCTGCAGCAAAAAAACGCCGTCCAGGGCACCGTCATTGCCGCGTCGGACTGGCCCGCGCTGGAACAGGCAAAGCAGCTGGAACCGGAGTTAAAAACCGCCCTGCTGGCCCAGTTTGTGGTGGGCCCGCTGTGGCAGGACCACTACGATATCCTGGGCCTGCGCTTCAACCGGGCCAGCCCCGGGGCCGTGGCCCGCACTCATAATGCCGGCAATGAACTGCATGTCTGGACAGTAAACAATGCCGCCTCCATGTCGCGGTTTATCGATATGGGCGTGGACAACATCATTACCGACCGGCCGGATGTGCTCGCCGACCTTCTGGAGCAACGGGCTGCCCTGTCTGATGCCGAACTGCTGGCCGTGCGACTGCGTAACTGGCTGCGCTGATGGCAAGCCTCAGCCAGCCTCGTCCGGGACCTGGGTACGCAAGCGCTGGTACCCCGACCAGGTAACCCAGACCGCCGCAAGAAAGTAAGGCGCGGCTCCGATTACCCACATGATCAGCCCTGCCAGCTGCTGATCCTCCAGCGTGTAATGATGACCATAAAGGGGGTAGCCGGAGAAAGTCAGAACGGCTCCCAGAATGCCGGTATGCATCAGCGTGAGCAGGAGCGAGCACAGTGTGAGCCCCAGATTGCGGGCAGCGCCATGGAAGATGGACCACCAGAATACGATCGCCGCGACGATAAAAAAGGCATGCTCCAGCAGGTGCACCCAAGGGTTCCGGATGGCGAGGGCGTAAAAAAACGGCATATGCCAGAACCAGATAACCAGTCCATGCCAGTAGCTCACTGTCATCGGACGATTGGCCCCACGCTGCAACACCCGGCTGACGCCCGCAGCCCGCCAACCCAGCCCGGCCATAATCTGCGGCAGCGGCCGGCTGACCACCAGCATCGGTGCGAGCAGGTTGAGGAACAGCATATGCTGCACCATGTGGGCACTGGCGCTGGTCACTGCCCAGTGATCCAGTGGCCCCCAGATGGTGGCTGCCGCCACCGCCAGTGCCCCATGAAAAAGCCACGGATTACCCCGCCGGCGCACCCGTTTACCGCCGCGCAGATACGCACCCCACAGGGTAAAAAACACACTCAGCCCAAGCAGGGTTGCGAGCATGTCACTCACCGGATCGGCACCCGGGCTGTGAGCCAGGACCGGCACCGGCAGCCACAGGGCAACCGCCGTCAGTGCCAGCCCTGCCCCTGGTTTCAGGACTAAAGACATGGCGGCAACACCAGGACCGGAAGTGCCAGAGCAATCGCCGCCACTCCGGACATCCGGAACACCAGAACCGAGACGCCCCGGACAAAGGACTGGTTTTCCCCGGAGCTTTGAGCCTGGGCCCGGGCGCTGCGCCGCGCCAGGTAAAACAGGCACGCGCCCAGTAACACAGAGCCGGCCGCTGCAAGATAGTTGAACCAGTTCCGCGGGCCCGCTCCGGGCTCTGGCGGGAACAACTCACAGGTGAGCGACAGGCCGCCATAAAGCACCACAAACCAGACCGCCCAGACCACCAGCCCCCCGGTCAGATACCACGCCACCCGTCGGCTCTGTTTCATGTCCCACCCCAGGCGTGGGGCGCCAGAATAAAGGCGGCGATGGCCAGCCAGTAGGCGCCCAGGGTGTATTTCCAGAACGGTTGCACCACCAAAGGCTCGTAAGGTAACGAGACGCTTACATAGCCAGCCCGCGCCCGCAGTGCCTGCTGGGCACTGGTCAGTACCAGCCAGCCCCCGTGCAGAGCCAGATAAACCAGCACCAGCAGGATCACCGAATCATGGGCCAGACGGCCCGGTTCCAGCCCACTGACATACATCGCCCAGACCAGGACGCCGAGATGACCCAGTGCAAGCGCCGACGCCAGCCACATCCGACACTCCAGACCGGCCCCGTGACCGGCTTTCAATCGTGCCGCACCGTTATGAAATACCCAGGAGCCAAAGGTCAGCAGCAGGCCGCTGGTCACCAGCATTGTCAGCGACAAAGGAGAGTCCTCAGGAGTCGCCCATTCCGGAGCGACCGTCCACAGGTAAAACCAGCCAAACAGCAGGGAGATATAAAACATACCGTTTGCCCACAGGGTGATCACCATCCCCCACAGTCCGGGGCCATCCTGGGTGTGATAATGCAGAGGCAAACCGGATTGATGCGCCGGATGGCCAGGCTCACCGTCGTGGGCACAGTTCTCCCAGCTCCAGCGATACATCAGGCCGGCGGCCAGAACAGCCGCCGCCAGGGCCACCCAGTAAAACTTGGTCAACAGCCCCAGACAAACCACAGCCAGCACGCCGGCGGTGATCAGCGGCAGCCAGGAGTTGGTTGGTAACCGGACCACGGCAGTGGCTTTACCCTTGAGCGGGTCCGATAACAGTATCTCGCGATAACCCCCGGCAGCTCCTGCCAGCATCCCGTCACCGGCGGCCAGAGACGGGCCAGTGTCAGGACGGGTCCACAGCGGGTGCCGATCCGTTACCTCCGGCAGACTGAAAAAATTATAGGTCGTTACCGGTATCGGCATGGCCCATTCCAGAGTGTCGGCTCCCCAGGGATTGGCCGCGGCTTTCTCGCCCCATCGGAAGTGGAGAACGAGATCGATAATCAGAACCGCCACGCCGATGGCCATCACAAAACCGCCTACCGACGACAACAGGTTTAACCAGTCCCAGCCCAACCCCGACTCGTAGGTAAAAACCCGGCGTGGCATGCCCAGCAACCCGGTCAGGTGCATGAGCAGGAAGGTCATGTTAAAACCGGTGAAAAACAGCCAGAAGCCCCAGCACCCACGCCGATAGGAGGGCATTCGCCCGGACACGTGGGGCAGCCAGTAATAGAAACCGGCCACCAACGGAAACAGCATGCCGCCCACCAGTACGTAGTGCATGTGGGCGACCACAAAGTGGGTGTCGTGCACCTGCCAGTTAAAAGGCACCAGGGCGAGCATGACACCGGTCAGGCCGCCGCAGACAAACACCAGCAGAAACCCGGTCAGCCAGAGCATGGGCAGGGTAAAACGTACCCGCCCCTGCCACAGGGTGGCCAGCCAGGCAAAGATCTGAATCGCCGTGGGAATCGCAACCAGCATACTGGCTACGGAAAAAAAGGCCTGGGCCAGATGCGGGATACCCACGGTAAACATGTGATGTACCCACAGTCCGAAACTGATAAACCCCATGGTGATGATCGCCAGTATCACCCAGTGATGCCCCACCAGGGGCCGCCCGGAAAACACCGGAATCAGGGTAGACACCACCCCCGCGGCTGGCAGAAAGATGATGTAGACCTCCGGATGACCAAACAACCAGAACAAGTGCTGCCAGAGCAGCGGGTCGCCACCGCCGCTGGTGGCGAAGAAAATCATGCCGGCGGCACGCTCCAGCTCCAGCATGATACTGCCCAGGATCAAAGGCGGGAAACCAAAAATGATCATCAGTGCCATAGCCAGGATGTACCAGCAAAACAGCGGCATACGGTTAAGAGACATACCCTGGGCCCGGGTACGGAGGATAGACACCACCAGTTCCACCCCGGCCGACATGGCAGAGATTTCAACAAAGGTAATGCCCAGTAACCAGAAGTCCGAACCCGGCCCCGGGGAATACTCGATACTGCTCAGGGGCGTGTACATGAACCAGCCGGAAGCCGGCGCAATTTCAAGCACCAGGCTCGACACCACGATAATTCCGCCGAACAGGTAACAGTAATAACCGAAGGCACTGAGCCGGGGAAACGCCAGGTCACGCGTACCAAGCATCTTGGGGATCAGGTACATGGCGAGCCCTTCGAGCACCGGGATCGCGAACAGAAACATCATGATGGTGCCGTGCATGGTGAACAGCTGGCTGTATAGCTCCGCATCCACCATAGCCTGCTCCGGCAGCGCCAGCTGGGTCCGGATCACCATCGCCAGCAAACCACCGATCAGAAAGAACACCAGCCCGGTTGCCATAAAACGAAGCCCGACCGTGGTGTGGTTGACACTGGTCAATGCCCCGAGGCCCGGCAGGTTGGCCCATACCCGTGAGATCTGCCGGGTTTGTTGCTCCAGATCAGGCGGTGTCTGATCAGTCATCGCTCAGCTCCCGTTCCTGCCAGTGTTCAAACGCGCCGGTTTCGTGCACCACCACCGTAAACTGCATATAGGTGTGGCCGGTCCCGCAAAATTCGGCACACTGGCCCCGATAGGTGCCAGCCTGATCCGGCTTCAGGCGCAGCACGTTCGCGCGCCCCGGCAGTACATCCAGCTTGCCCCCCAGGCGCGGCACCCAAAACGAGTGAATCACATCCTGGCTGGTCAGATGAATTTCCGCCACCTTCCCTGCCGGCAGGTGAATTTCGTTGACAAGCTCGATCCCGGAATCAGGATAGCTCACCTCCCACTGCCATTGTCGGGCGGTGACCTCAATCTGCAGCGGTTCGTCATCATGCCCCGCCGGCAACTGCATGCGGTGTCCCGCAGGAATACCAAACAACAGCAGGAGTAAAATCGCGATCGATGGCAGAACCAGCCCACCGGAAATCAGCCAGTATTGATACTGGCGCCGGGCTGCAGACGGCTTCAGGGGGGTGGGCGGCCTGCGGATGGCGTATACCCAAAGCGCCACCACCGCAATAAAAACCGCCGTAAACCCGATGGCCATGCCCCACCACAGGGCCGCGGCATCCGCAGCGCCGGCAGAAGCCGGAGAGAGAACAGAGAGTTCGCCCGAGCAACCTGCAAGCGCCCCAAACATGGCAAAACAACCAATCGCTGTTAGTATTTTAGCGGCAGACCCCAACATCCGAACTCCAGTCCACCGATTGCAAGAGTACGCGCCATGGCCGAAGAGCACATCGTCAGCAAGGTTTCGATTCTGGGTCATCCTGTCCATCCGATGCTGATCCACTTTCCGGTAGCGGCGTTGCTGGGCCTGCTTGCCACCGACATTGCCTGGCTGCTGACCGGGGATGCCTTCTGGGCCAGAGCCGGACTTTGGCTCAGCGGCGTCGGCATGGCGGGCGGCTGGCTTTCCGGCAGCGCAGGTCTGATCGACCTGATCAGTGTGGCACAGATCCGCCGGCTGGTACTGGCGTGGTGTCATGCCCTCGCCGCCGTCACCTTGCTGTCGCTGGCCTCCCTTAACTGGCTCCTGCGTTACCAGGTCGGAGCAGACGACGCCATCTATCCATGGGGCCTGTACCTTTCGGTCATCACCGCACTGATGATTGGTTTCACCAGCCTGATGGGCGGAGAACTGGTTTATGATCAGGCGGTGGGGGTATCGCCCGAGAAAATGGCCAGGCGCAGACGACGGAGCCACTGAACACACCGGCATCCCGCCGGTTTTTCTTATAACGTCAATACCGGCTTCCTCAATACCATCCAGAGAATGGTCAGACCGATCACCATGGTGACCCCCTGGGACAACCAGCAGCCCTGGCGAAGCCACTGCAAACGACCGGCTCTGGCACGAACGATCAACATGGCCAGAACAATGTGGTTCACCACCAGCGCCACCACGAGTGTCAGCTTCACGATCAGCCAAGCGGCCGTGATATTACCGATCAGGAAAACCAGCGTTCCGGCAATGATGGCCACCAGCGCCGAGGGCGTAGCCGCAGAGATAAACAGATAGCGGGCGGTTTCGGCCTGGTCAGGAGTGGCTCCCGGCCCGGCACGGGCCGGGATGGTCGACGGACTGATCACGGTCGGCAGGTACAGCAGAAAACCCAGCCAGAACAGCAATGCTGCAATATGCAGAATCAAAAACCAGTCCACGGGTTCAGGCTCCTTTTTTCCGAACCTTTACCAGTACCCGGCTACGAGGCAGAACGGCGGGTATCCTCCGGACCTGGTCCGGTACACCCTTGCCATGATCCATGTCGCCGGCGAGGGCGTCATCCGGCAATACCTTGACCCACGCCCTTACGGCGAGCACGAGTACGATCGAGGCCAGAAAGATCGTCACCGGTACGTGATACGGCAACCAGCCATTGATTTGCTGTATCCCGAAGTGGGAAAGCGACAGCCAGACCAGCACGGTAAAGCTGCAAAGCGCTGACAGAGCGACATACACCGAAGGAGAGGAACGAACCACCAACGCCTGAAACCGACCAAACAAGCTAGAGTTATTTTGCTCTCGCATAGTCTGTATCTCACTGTTATTGGTGAATTGTTAAACGGATGTTAAATCCTGTTTCTCCTTTGGGCGTTAACATAGGTTATGTTTCTATAAAATCAGTTCTGCCTCGGAACCACTGGGCAACCACCCTGCTGCTATCTTCAGCCCCTCCAGATCGGCAAGCTCCCCACCCTGACCATCCCGGCGGATCAGCCCTTCATCCCGGAACTGGCGAAATACCCGGTTAACGTGGACCACGCTCAACCCGAGCGCATCGGCAATCAGTATCTGGGGAATGCCCACCAGAGGCACGCATTTGGGAGCCGGCCGCGTCTCCGCCCCCGCGGCCTGGGCCATCGGCGGGGAGGTATGAGCCTCACCCCGCCGATACCGGTACTGCACTTCCACCAGGAAGTGGGCTACCCGCTGCCGGGCGCTGTGGCGGGCCGCACCCACCAGGCGATTGGTAAGATTAACCTGCTCCTTGGAAATCAGCTCGATAAACAGCCGGGACAATGTAGGCGAGCCCGACAGCCGGTCTTTGACAACGGCCTTGTCGTACGCGAGCAGGTCACAATCTGAATACGCGGTCAGGCCAGACGCATGTACAACGCAGGAAAGCTCTCCCAATGCGACAACCTCACCGGGAAAAAAAAGATCTATTATCTGGCGCCGGCCGTCTTCCAGGTGGCGGTGGTTATAACAAATGCCGGCCTTGACCAACAGAAAGTGATTGGAGGGTTCTCCTTCACGGAAAATGACACTGCCCTCTTTAAAGCCCTGATGCTGTGGCTTTATTTCATTCAAAAGGGCTTCTTCCTCTTCAGACAGATCCGATACACATTCAATATTCCCTACGACTGCCTTAACGAGCTCCCTTGGCATCGAAATGTCCTCGCCATTGTAGAGTTGCCAGTATGAACCTGTAATGCCGGTACCCGGGCCCGGGTGCCAGGACGTGAGTCCCGGAGCCTGGGCACTTCAATTTCAGAGATATTAATCATATCCGGGGCAGGAAAAAACCAGCGACAACGCCCCACAGCGTGCCAGAAAACGGATATAAATGGTCTGGCAACGACGCATCCGGCCAAACCGTAAATATAAGCACAGGCTTATTATATTTTTATAACAACAGGAATTTACTATAGTCGTACTTTGTGAAAAATTACAATCTGTTATGTATCGCCATATACGCGCCATTGCCCCTCAATGGGTTTCCCGTCCCTGATATGCCTACCCCGAGTGCTTAATGAACGGCCTGCTTTTTGCTTGGCCAGAAACGGAAGCTGATAGCTGACATTCAACAAACAAAATGATGAGGTGAGCCAATGAACGCTATTGAACTTCTCAAACAGGATCACGAGAACGTAAAGAAGGCCTTCAAGGAATTCCAGGAGCTGGGCCCCCAGGCCTACAAGACCAAAAAGTCACTCGCGGAGAAAATCTGCAAGGAACTCACAATCCACACCCAGATCGAGGAAGAGATTTTCTACCCGGCGTTCCGCAAGGCAGTGACGGGTGAAGAAGGCCTGCTTAACGAGGCCAAGGTAGAGCACGACAGCGCCAAGACCCTGATCAGGGAGATTCAGAAAATGGATGCCGAAGAAAAACTCTTCGATGCGAAGGTCACCGTGCTCGGCGAATACGTTGAGCATCACATCAAGGAAGAGGAGCAGGAGATGTTCCCGTTGATGCGTAAAACAAAGGTTGACCTTGACGCTCTGGGCGAAGAGCTGGAGCAGCGAAAGGAGAAGCTCGCCTGACCCTGCGGGGCGGCTTCACCTCACCCCATCCAAAGCCGCCCCACCCTTCCTGTCACCGCAAATCTTACCGGCATAATTGTAAAAACGGCCGGTTTTCAGGGTTTTTCAGCGGCACCACACCCACCGGAACGCCCCCGCCGGGAGCGGCCTGCCTGCCGCTACAGCCCGGCCAACAGCGTATTCCGGGAGACATAGCCGGCACAGGCAGAACTTGGCATGTTCTTCGCGATGGAATTGGTGAGTATCGGCGACATGGCCCAGCATCTCGACCAGGCGACGGCCGGCCAGATCCTCAAGGGCGTGACGTCTGAAGGTCGCAGCGCGGCATAACATGCCGGCAACAGCGGACAGGAGAGCCCACCACTGACCAGAAACTGATCAACACCTGCATTGCAGGATGCCACTACTAATGATGAGACGGAGATCAACTATGTCTATGGTTCTGAACAGCGACACGATTATCAAGAAACTCTCGAACCTGGTGGAACTGGATTTCGACGCGGTGGCGGCCTACAAAGAAGCCATCGAGCGGATCGAGAACCCTTCATTCAAAGCAACGCTTGGCGAGTTCATGCTGGATCATGAACGCCATATCGCCGATCTGAGCGAGATTATCCGAAAGGAAGGGGGAACCCCACCTGACAGCGGCGATTTCAAGAAAATCCTGACCAAAGGAAAAGTTCAGCTGGCGGACCTGGTAGGTGACGATAAAGCCATCCTCAAGGCGATGAAGCTGAATGAGGACCAGACCACCACCATGTACCAGGAGCGGTGTGAAGAGGACTTTCCCAATCACATCCATACGGTGCTGCAGAAAGGCCTGGAGGATGAGCGCCGGCACCGGGCCTGGATTGTGACCACCATCGAACAGTACACATAAACCCCGGTGGTCCGAAGGCCGGGCCCGCCCCGGCCTTCGGACGCATAACGCCTGTGGAGGAAATGACATGGCAATCCGCTCAACGGCACTTCTGATAGGTGCCCTGTCTCTGGGCCTGAGCGCCATCGCCCAGGCCGACCCCGAGATCGAAGTAGAGATGCACAAGGTGACCGCGGAAGGTGGTGGTGCTGTCATCGGCACCGTCACCCTGAAACAGCATGAGCATGGTGTTTTACTGGTCCCGGAACTGGAGGGGCTCGCGGCCGGCCTGCACGGTTTTCACCTGCACGAGAACGGGGACTGTAGCCCCGGCGTCAAGGATGGCAAGCAGACCGCGGCAGCCGCCGCCGGCGGCCACTACGACCCCGAAAACACCGATACCCATAAAGGACCGTTCGAGACCGGCGGCCATCTCGGCGATCTCCCCGCGCTGTTCGTCAATAACGACGGCGTGGCAGAACAGCCGGAACTTGCACCCAACCCGACACTCAAGGACTTTGTCGGTCGCGCCCTCATGATCCATCAGGGTGGCGACAATTACTCTGACCAACCCGAACCACTGGGCGGAGGTGGCGAGCGCGTCGCTTGCGGCGTGGTGAAAGCCGAATAATACCGCCGGAACAGGAGCCAATCTCATGTTCAGATGCCTCATTAGCACTAGGGGCCCCTGCAGACTTTGCTGGGTGGCGCTGGCAGCCGGGCTGGCCGCCAGCGCGCAGGCCTATGGCGAGCGGGACGACTTTGAGAGCCCGGTCCAGAGAACGGGGGAACCCCTTGCCAGCGTCACGCTTCACTCCACTGCGCCGGACAGCAACCAGACGCTGGGGACCCTGAAAATAACTCAGCGGGCCACCGGTGTGGTCATTGAGCCGAGCCTGAAAGGCCTCGAGCCGGGCCTGCACGGATTTGTGATCTATGAAGGGTCCGAGTGCCCTGGCACTCAGGGACAGACCTCGGCTCAGAGCGAATCAACCGCCACCGCAAGCCCCTCAACGGATCGCTCGGAGGGACTGGGCGACCACTGGGACCCCGGCATCAAAGGGAATCACGCGGGGCCGTGGGCCGAAGGTCACCGGGGCGATCTGCCCAATCTGTACGTGGATCCGGACGGTCAGGCGAACACGCCGGTGTACGTGCCCCAGCTGAGCGTCCGGGATCTGACCAATCGCGCACTGGTGGTCCACAGCCAGCGGGACACCTATTCCGATGAACCCGATACGGATGGCGGCATAGGTGCCCCGGTGGGCTGTGGTGTCCTGGCCAGCGAATAGACGCAACGCTCAGCTGGCGTTCTGGTAGTGACGCAGGCGGTTGTACAGCGTCTTCATGCTCACGCCGAGAATATGGGCAGCGCGCTCTTTGCGACCCTGACATTCCTCAAGCGTGGCAAAAATGAGCTCCTTCTCCACATCGGCGATGGAGCGGCCTACACTGACCCGCAAGCAGGGCCCGTCCTCCGCCTCAGGCGGCGGAGAGGGCTCCACCACAAACCGGGGCAATTCCGGCTGTCCTATCACAGTGTCAGCCATTATGTAGCTGCGCTGGATAACGTTTTTCAGTTCCCGAAGGTTACCCGGCCAGCTGTAACCCTCTAACAGTCTCAGAGCGTCTTCGCTGAGGGTCTTATCGGTACCCTCCAACGCATTGAGCTGTTCCAGGAATCCCTTAGCCAGATCCCGGATGTCCTCTCTCCGCTTACGCAGCGGCGGGAGCTGAACAGGGAAAACCTGGAGCCGGTATAACAAATCTTCCCGAAACCGGCCTTCTTTGACCTCAGTCTCGGGACAGCGGTTGGTGGCAGCAATCACGCGGATATCCGTGGCAATTTCCCGGTCACTCCCTACCCGGCTGAAACGATGGGTTTCCAGAACCCGCAGCAGGCGCACCTGTAAATCAATCGGCATCTCGGTAATTTCATCCAGAAACAAGGTACCCCCATGAGCTCTCTCGAATACGCCATGGTGTTCTTTAACGGCTCCGGTAAAGCTTCCCTTCTCGTGACCAAACAGCTCACTCTCAATCAGTTGGGGGGAAATCGCACCACAGTTAACGGCAATGAAGGGTTTGTCCCTGCGCCCACTCAGCTGGTGGATTGCCTGAGCGACGACCTCTTTGCCAGTCCCGCTTTCGCCTTGCAGCAACACGGTCGCCGTCGTGGGGGCAACACGTTGTATCTTACGCTCCACCTGCTGCATTGTTCTGGACGAGCTGCCTCGCATGGGGGGCGCACTGGCCGCGCCGGCCCCGGATAAAAACTGATCAGTGCTCTCAACGCAAGTCATTTTGAGCTCCTTGCTCTTCGGCCTGTGAGTCGAATGAACAATGTTCGCCGTCAGCCTGAATCACGGCAGATAACACCACGCAGCACGAATGATAGAAGCAATGGACCCGACGACAATAAACATAGGCTAATCACCCGACGCCAAGAACCCTTGCACACCCTAAAACCTGGTGTAACTTCATGACGTCTAAGGAATTTACGGGGTGGTTACCTGATCCTTAAATATCGTTAGGCAAAACCTGTACCCAAAGAGGAGGGATTATCAACCATCACTGCCGGTCACCAGCGACAGTCTGGGCACGGGCTCCAAACGAATGCCGGAACGCCGTATCGCACCGTCAAGCAAGGCACCGGTTTCCACGCCCAGGGCGGCAAACAGAAAGCGTTGCTCAAACCGGACGTGACGCGCGAAGCTGCGGTGCAGGACCGAAAGCTTCGCCCGGAACAGGTGATCCTCGGGGCTGTCACCCTCCAGTGTTTCAAAGAGGAACCGCACGGCGTAATGCTCGATCACGCACTCATCAAACCGTTCCCGCAGCTTCGGCCCCGTTAACAGTCCCGCTACCACTGGCAGAACCACCTCCTCCCTGAGCGTCAGGTAGGCAGAAAGCCGGTCGCAGAGCTCCCTGACCCCGGCCCCGTCCAACGAATTCCTCAAGGTTCTATCCGCCAGCGCCCGGAAGCCATCCAGAATGCTGTTCTGGGCGGAGCACATCAATACCCCTGCCGCGCCTGAACAGGCGCTTAGCGGGTCAGCATCGGGTCGGTGGTCAACTCCCTCAGGCGCCAGATAGATCATGCCCTCCCTCCTTGCTTTCCGGAACAGATACACCTGCGTTTAACGCAAACATCGGGCCAACCGGCTAATAACATTGTGGTAACCCTTTGCGGTGGAGGTTTCGGGTAAATCTTACCCATACGTCGGTAAATTTTACGGGTCCGGAGGGCGTAGCCCGACCCATCGCCACAGCTCCCATGCCGCCCCCCGGTCATGTCGCAGCTTGACCGCCCTGGCATAGTTTTCGCTTGGCCTTCTGTGCCGGGTGATGGCCGGTGCATTGCATAGAGTGTCGCTCCAGAGCAAGGCTCCGGCCTTGCTCCTTTTTCGTTCCCCGTCCGCTTCAGGGTGCCTGCGTCACGATGATAAAGGTTGGCAGTATTATCGCTGTTCTGTTGGTCGCACTTGGCGGATGCCGCTACCCGGCTGACGTTGAAGACAGCCTGGAATCCGTAAAAAGTGGTCATTTGCACATCGGTGCGATTCACAACCCGCCATGGGTCGATTGCACCGAGGGGAATGGCCCGGCCCGGGGGCTTGAAGCCGAGCTCGCCGAGGGCCTTGCCGCCAGGCTTGATGCCACCATTCACTGGAGTTGCGGGCCCGAGAGCCAGATTATCAAAGCACTGGAACAGAACCAGTTACAGCTCGCGATCGGTGGGCTGGTGCACTCCCCCCGCACCGCCGAAGGCATCGCACTGAGCAATCCTTACTACACCAGCCAGAAGCAGATCGGATTCCGGAGTGAGGCGGATATACCGGCAGAAGCAGACACTCTGTCGGTGGGAATTCTGCGCCTTGATCCCCTGTCCCTGCCACTCAGGGAACTCGGCGCCGACGTCCGCTTTGTCGATGACTACCAAACCGCCAACCTGCCCTTAGCCGCGAGCGACTGGCAACTGGAAGCTCTGGGGTTAACGCCCGGCCCCTGGGTTCTTGCCAGCGAACAGCATGTCTGGGCGGCCCCACCCGGCGAAAACGGCTGGATGATGGAGATTCAGACCTACCTGAACTCGCACAAGAAAGGCGCCTTGCGTGCACGGCTCGTTGAACTGGGACGGGAGGCCAGGCAATGACACCCCGTCCGCGTTACGTCATGCCGGAAGACAAAAAAGCAAACATGAGAAAGCTGGCCCTTCTGGAGTGGGCCAACCTGGGGGTTCGTTTCTCCATCGTGACCGTACTTTATCTGGTGATGGGTAACAGCCAGGCGATGAAAGCCGCCTGGCTTGAGGACGTGCTGACCCTGGTGCCACCCATTGCCTTCCTGATTTCCCTGTACTTCCGAAAGCGCACACCCGACAAAAGCTTTCCCTATGGCTACCAGCGGGTTACCGTCATTGCATTTCTCTGCGGCTCGGTGGTCCTTACCCTTTTGGGGCTCTACCTGCTCGGCGACTCCCTGCACGTTCTGATCAAACAGGAACGGACCTCCATCGGCGGCATCGAACTGTTCGGCGATACCTACTGGCAAGGCTGGCTGATGATTGCCGGCCTGCTCTACAGTGTGATTCCACCGTTTTTTATTGGGCGTATTCAGGAAAAAATCGCGGCAACGGTGCACGAAAAAACTGTCTATGTGGATGCCAGGGTCAGCAAAGCAGACTGGATGACCGGCGTCGCAGGGATTGTTGGTATCCTGGGCGTCGGCCTCGGCTGGTGGTGGGCAGACGCCGTCGCCGCCCTGGTTATTGGTCTGGACGTTACTCTGGACGGCTATCGCTACCTCAAAGAGGCCATCGGTGATTTACTCGATCGCCGCCCTCACGATATCCGGACCGGCAAACCCGAAAGGCTCGCGGAGGAGCTTGAGCAACAACTGGAGAGCCTGGCGTGGGTTACCAGGGCCGCGGTACGGCTAAGGGAAGAAGGCAACGTCATCAGCGGCGAAGCCTTCGTTATCCCCGACTCTGATGACCAGTTAGTGGCCAAACTGGCCGCTGCCCGGGAGATGGTACACAAACAGGACTGGCGGCTGTACGAGCTGGTGATTATCCCGGTGGCTGAGCTTTGAGCCACGGGCCCAGGGCAGGCCTGGGCCCGCGGGCCTCATGAGCGGTCTTTCACCCATTTGTCGCCGTCTTTATGGTACTCCTTCTTGACCGCGGCCCAGGCCACTTTGTGGGCCGTTTCTTCCCGGCCTGCGTCACCGCGCCGGTCTTCCGGGTCACGGTACTGATCCCAGGCGGAGTTAAAGGCTTTGCGGTAAATCTCCTGGGCATGGGAAGGCAGATTGTCCTGCACATTATCCGGTAAGTCAGATTTACGGTCATACGGCATGATTTACCTCCTGAAGTTCCCTGGATCTGTTATCCGCAGATGCAAACGCCATGCAGCGTTGGCGAATATGACAGGACGGTATAGGTCTCCTAACCTGAAGAGAGCGACAGTCAGAATGCCCGGGCAGGTTCGGGCCCGCCGCGGTACGGCATGGTTATTGCCTTCTCTATGGCGGGCGCAGAACACCCAGGCAAACCGCCCTCCACTCACTACGCGTTGATTACGGAGATGCATCGATGCCATTACCACAACATGCGGTGCCGGAGACCGAAAGCCCTGTCCCATTCCCGATCTCTGCGGCCGGTCACCTGCAGGACTACCGGACAGTACGTGCCACCACCGAGGCACTTTGTGCGCCTCTCACCGACGAAGATCACGTCGTACAGACTATACCGGACGTCAGTCCGCCGAAATGGCATCTCGCGCACGTGACCTGGTTTTTCGAAACCTTCCTGCTGAAACCATACCTGACCGACTACCAGCCGTTTAACTCGCTCTATGACCACCTTTTCAACTCTTATTACCAAACCCATGGCCAGCCGTTCATGCGCCCCCGCCGGGGCTGGCTCTCGCGGCCCACGGTGGCCGAAGTCTATGGCTACCGACGCTACGTCGACAACGCCATGGAGAAGCTGCTGCTGACCTCTGTCGCCTCGGCCGAGGGTCAGTGGAATGAAGACGTCCTCGGGCGTCTGAAGCTGGGCCTGAATCATGAGCAGCAACATCAGGAGCTGCTCATGATGGACATCAAGCACATCCTGGCCTCCAATCCCCTGGCGCCGGTTTACCGAAGCGACGTTGCCCAGCCTCATCAGGCCGGCGCCGCCAGCCCGTTTCAGTGGGTGCATTTTGCCGAAGGCGTGTACCAGATCGGCCTGCAGGCTGATCGCCGGGGCTTCAGCTTTGATAATGAATCCCCCCGCCACCCGGAGTATGTTGGTGCCTTCGCGCTCGGCAACCGGCCGGTCAGCAACCGGGACTTCCTCACGTTTATGGAAGACGGTGGCTATGAGCGGGTTGAGCTGTGGCTGTCAGATGGCTGGGATACGCTACGCAGTCAGGGCTGGTGCAGCCCGCTGTACTGGGAGCCCTGTGACACGGGCTGGTGTTATCGAACCCTGGGCGGTGTGCGCCCGGTCGATCCTGATGCCCCGGTTTGTCACGTCAGTTTTTACGAAGCCGATGCCTATGCCCGATGGGCCGGAGCCCGGCTGCCAACCGAAGCCGAATGGGAAGTCGCCGCCGGTTCGGTACCAGTCGAGGGCAACTTTCTGGAGCAGGACCGCCTGCAACCCGGGCCGGCTCCCCATACCCATGACAACCAGCCGTTGCAGCAGTTGTTTGGTGATGTCTGGGAGTGGACCGGGAGTGCTTACCGGCCCTACCCTGGCTTCGCTCCCCTGACGGGCAGCCTGGGGGAATATAACGGCAAGTTCATGTCCAGCCAGATGGTGTTGCGGGGCGGCTGCTGCGTCACCCCCCGGTCCCACATCCGTTCCACCTACCGTAACTTTTACCCGCCGGACGCCCGCTGGGCATTCGCCGGCTTTCGACTCGCCACGGAGGAATGACCTATGCCGACTGCCGTCCAGTTTCATGACCATCAGCCAGATGAAATCTCTTCCGCCTCCATGAAGGATGACGTGCTGCGCGGGCTCCGGGCCGGGCAGAAATTCATCTCGCCGAAATATTTCTATGATGAGCGCGGGTCGGGGTTGTTCGAGGAAATCTGCAAGCAACCGGAGTATTACCTGTCCCGGACAGAAGAAAGCATTCTGGCCTCCGCGGTTGATGAGATCGACGCCCTGGCCGGAGCCGATGTTGCCCTGATCGAGCTCGGCAGCGGCGCCAGCCGGAAGGTCCGCCTGCTGCTTGAGCACATGCAGATTTCCCACTACCTGGGCATTGATATCTCCCGGAGTTTTCTGCACGACAGCACCCACAGGCTGGCCCGTGACTATCCCTGGCTCCGGGTGCATGCGATCTGTGCGGATTTCTGCAAACCCCTGTCGTTGCCCCTGACCCAGGGGCACGGCCGGCCGCTGGCGTTCTTCCCCGGCTCCAGCATCGGGAACTTCACTCCGGCCGAAGCCCGGCGGTTTATGGCCAGACTCTACCAGGCCCTGCCGCCGGGGAGCGGCCTTTTGATCGGCGTGGATCTGGTAAAAAGTCCGGATGTGCTGGAGGCCGCCTACAACGACGCGGCCCGCGTCACCGAAGCCTTCAACCGTAACCTCTTGTATCGTCTGGTCACCGAACTCGATGCCCAGCTTGAGCCGGAGCGTTTTGAGCACCGGGCTGTTTTTAACC
>Ga0209075_1000738_pt1 | contig 31567 bp, 30 predicted proteins | sample Stecom2011_FD_187523 | JGI IMG/M metagenome (GOLD analysis project Ga0209075, IMG submission 187523) | Agricultural soil microbial communities from Utah to study Nitrogen management - Steer compost 2011 (SPAdes) (version 2) | ecosystem: Environmental > Terrestrial > Soil > Agricultural land...
CCGAGCCCAAGGCCGAGCCGAAGCCGGATGCCAAGGCAGAGACGCCGGCCGAGAGCCGTGCCAGCCGTCGTCGCCGCCGCGCCCATAACGATCCCCGCGAGATCCGTCGGCGCGAGCAGGAGGCCAAGGCCCAGGAGGGCAAGAAGAGCTGAGGCTTAGCCCCCTGAAAACGACCGCGCCCGCAGCCATGGCTGCGGGCGCGGTCGTTTCGGGCTCCCGATCAGGAAAGGTCTCGGCGGCTCAGGGGCGCTCCCCGGCCAGCCGCGGCTCGCGCTCGAGTTCGACGCCGAAGCGCTCGGCGACACGGCCGGCCACCCGCGCAGCGAAGGCCAGCAGCTCCTCGGCGGTGCCCCCGCCGAAGTGCACCAGCACCAGCGCCTGGCGCTCGTGCACCCCGAAGTGCCCCTTCCGCCACCCCTTGAGCCCGCACTGGTCGATCAGCCAGCCGGCGGCGAGCTTGACCCGCCCGTCGGGCTGGGGAAAGTGCGGCATCCCGGGATGCTCGACGAGCAGCGCCCGGGCCGCGTCCGAGGCCACCACGGGGTTCTTGAAGAAGCTGCCGGCATTGCCCAACACCGCCGGGTCGGGCAGTTTCTCCCGGCGAACGGCACAGACCGCCTCGGCCACCTCAAGCGGCGTCGGCCGCTGCCCCAGCCGCGCGGCCAGGTCGCCGTAGCCCAGGCGCGCCTCTCCCCGGCGAGAGAGCCTCAGCACCAGGCGGGTTATCACCACCCGGCCATCGAGCGTCCCCTTGAAGATGCTGTCGCGATAGGCGAAGTCGCACTCCCCCGGCGTCATCCAGCGCTCGCTGCCGTCGGCAACCGACACCACCTGCACCGCCTCGAGCACCTCGCAGAGCTCGACGCCGTAGGCGCCGATGTTCTGGATCGGCGCCGCACCGCAGCACCCTGGGATCAGCGCCAGGTTCTCGGTACCCCAGAGGCCGCGGGCGGCCAGGGCCATCACCAGGTCGTGCCAGACGACGCCCGCCTCGGCGTGGACGCGAACCGCCTCACCTTCGCCCTCCTCCAGCCACCAGCGAGCCATGGCGGGGCGGACCACCAGCCCGGGCAGCCGCTCGGGCAGGATCAGGTTGCTGCCGCCACCGAGCAGGGTCAGCGGCCAGCCCCGCGCCCGCGTCTCGTCCAGGGCGGCCTGCAGCTCGCCCAGGCTCGCCGGGGCACAGAAGCGCTCCGCCATGCAGGGCAGCCCCAGGGTGTTGGCAGGGGTCAAGTCACGGGGCGGATAGCGCAGCGGACTCAAGAGCGGCGCTCCAGCCGACCCTCGACCTCTTCCAGCAGGCCGCGTGCGCCCTGCTCCACCAGGTCGAGCACCGCCTCGAAGCCCTCCTCGCCGCCGTAGTAGGGGTCCGGCACGGCGGCGTCGGGCCGGCCGGCGAACGCGAGGAAGAGGCCCAGATGGGCCTCCAGCTCCCGGGGGGCTCGGGCGCGCATGGCCGCCAAGTTGTCGTGGTCCATGGCCAGCAGGTAGTCGAAGGCGACGAAGTCCTCATCCTGCAGCTGGCGGGCGCGCAGCGTGGAGAGGTCGATGCCGCGGCGGGCGGCGGCCTCCCGGGTGCGCGGGTCCGGCGCCTTGCCGACGTGCCAGTCGCCGATGCCGCAGGAGTCCACCTCGACCCGGTGGGCCAGGCCCCGCTCCTCGAGCAGCCGGCGGAAGATGCCCTCGGCGGTGGGCGAACGGCAGATATTGCCCAGGCAGACGAAGAGTACGCGCATCACTCACCTCCCCCCTGGCCGGCGGCAGCCAGCAGGGCCCGGACCCGGGTAAGGTCCTCGGCGGTATCGACCCCGGCCGGATGCGCCTCCCGGGCCAGGGCCACCTGGATGGCATGGCCGTGGTGCAGGGCGCGCAGCTGTTCGAGCTGCTCCAGCTGCTCCAGCGGTGCGGGGAGCCAGTCGCGGTATTCGGCCAGGAAGCCCGCCCGGTAGGCGTAGAGGCCGATATGGCGCAGCCAGGCATCGGTCTCGAGCAGCTCGGGCCGCGCGGCGAAGGCGTCGCGATCCCAGGGGATGGGGGCCCGGGAGAAGTAGAGGGCGCGACCGGAGAGCGCCCGCACCACCTTGACCACGTTGGGGTTGAAGAGGGCCTCCACCGCGGCGATGGGCTCGGCCAGGGTGGCGATGGAGGCCTCCGGGTCGTCGAAGAGGCGATCGGCCACCTGGTCGATCAGCGTCGGCGGAATCAGCGGCTCGTCGCCCTGGACGTTGACCAGTACCGCGTCCGGGGCCAACCCCAGGCGCTCGGCCACCTCCGCCAGGCGGTCGGTGCCCGAGGGGTGGTCGGCACGGGTCATCACCACCTCGGCCCCCTCGGCCAGCATGGCCTGCTCGATACGAGCATCGTCGGTGGCCACCACCACCCGGCTGGCGCGGCTTTCACAAGCGCGCTGCCACACATGGGCCACCATGGGGCGGCCGGCGATCTCGGCCAGCGGCTTGCCGGGCAGCCGCGAGGAGGCGAAGCGTGCCGGGATCACGGCGATGAAGTCGCGCTCTGCCATCACGCCTCCCCCGTGCGTCCGGGCGAATCGTGGAGCTTCTCGTCGGCGGAGAGCTTGCGCGCCTCCTCGGGCAGCATCACCGGGATGCCGTCACGCACCGGATAGGCCAGGCCGTCGAAGAGGCAGTGCAGCTCCTCGGTCTCGCGGCGGTACTTCAGCTTGCCCTTGCACAGCGGGCAGACCAGCATGGCCAGCAGTTCCTTGTCCATCGTCTTCACCTCACTCCTGATGGCGGGCCGGCGACGCGCCGGCTCGCGGATTCGTTTCGGGGGCCGCCGCGCCCGGGGACACCAGGCGCGTCTCGAGCCAGGCGACGAACGCCGCCGCGGGCTGCGCCGCCACCTCCAGCACCCAGCTGTCGGCGGGGGCGAGGTCGCGGCACTTCACGGCATCCTTGGCGGTCATCACCAGCGGCCGGGGGTCGCCGAAGTCGAGCTCCTCGGCGCGGTAGGCGTGGTGGTCGCCGAAGGCGTGGGGGATCACCTCGACGCCGAGGGTGGCCAGGGTCGCGAAGAAGCGCGCCGGCCGGCCGATGCCCGCCACCGCATGCACCGGCCCGGCGAAGGGCGGTGGCGAGAGCACACGCCGCTCCCCATCCCCCAGCCGCCGCCAGGCCACCGGGGCCAGCGCCATGGTGAAGGCGCCCGGGGGGGGCGTGAAGTACGCCTCGCCGTTGATGACCACCGCATCGACGCTGTCCAGCCGCGACAGGGGCTCGCGCAGCGGCCCCGCCGGCAGGCAGCGGCCGTTGCCGAAGCCCCTGACCCCGTCCACCACCACCAGTTCGAGGTCGCGCCCGAGCGCCAGGTGCTGGAGGCCGTCGTCGCTGATCAGGATATCGCAGCCTGCGGCGAGCAGCGCCCGGGCACCGCGGGGGCGGTTCGGGTCCACCACCACCGGTACCCCGGTCTGGTCGGCCAACATGCGCGGCTCGTCGCCACTCTCCGCCACCGGCGTCTGATCCTCGACCCGGAGCGGGTAGGCATCACTCTTCCCGCCATAGCCCCGGGAGAGGATGCCCGGACGATAGCCGCGCTCGGCCAGCCAGGCCGCCAGCCAGGCCACCAGGGGCGACTTGCCGGTGCCGCCCAGGGTCAGGTTGCCCACCACGATCACCGGCACCGGGGCCTGCCAGGCCGTTCGCCGCCCCGCGGCGTAGGCGGCGGCGCGACGCGCCACCGCGGCGCGATAGACCGCCTCCAGGGGGCGCAGCAGGGTCAGCCAGGGCGCCCCGGCATAGGCCGCCGCCAGCCAGCGCTCGCCCAGGCCGCTCATGTCGAGTCGGGCTCCTGGAACTGCAGGCGGTGGAGCGCGGCGTAGGCGCCCTCGCGGCCGATCAGCTCCTGATGGCTGCCCTGCTCGATGACCTCGCCCTGCTCCATTACCAGGATCCGGTCGGCGCGCTCGATGGTGGAGAGGCGGTGGGCGATCACCAGGGTGGTGCGCCCGCGGCAGACCTCCTCCAGGGCCGCCTGGATATGGCGCTCGGACTCGGTGTCCAGGGCCGAGGTGGCCTCGTCGAGGATCAGCAGCGGCGCATCCTTGAAGATGGCCCGGGCGATGGCCAGGCGCTGGCGCTGGCCGCCGGAGAGCATGACGCCGTTGTCGCCCACCACGGTGGCGTAGCCGCCGGGCAGGCGCTCGATGAACTCGTGGGCGTGGGCGGCCCGGGCGGCGGCCTCGATGGCCGCCGGGTCGGCGTCGGGCACGCCGTAGGCGATGTTGTCGGCGATGCTGGCGTTGAACAGGGTCACCTGCTGGGAGACCAGGGCGATCTGGCGGCGCAGCGGCGCCAGGCGGTAGTCGTCCAGGGGCACGTCATCGATCAGCACCCGTCCCTCGGTGGGGCGGTAGAAGCGCGGCAAGAGCCCCACCAGGGTGGACTTGCCGCTGCCCGAGCGGCCGACGATGGCGATCATCTCCCCCGCCGCCACCTCGAGGTCGATCCCCTTGAGCACCTCGGGCTGGCCCTCGGCGTAGCGGAAGCGCACGCCCTCGAGGCGGACCCGTCCCTCCAGGCGCCCGGGCTCATGGTGGCCCTCGTCGCGTTCGGCGGGCTCCTCGAGCAGGCCGAACAGTTCGGCGGCGGCGGCCAGCCCCTTCTGGATCTCGCTGTTGATCTCGGTGAGCTGGCGCACCGGCTTGGCCATCAGCGAGGCGGCGGTGATGAAGGCCACGAACTCGCCGGCGGTCATGTCGTCCATCAGCGCCGGCGACATGGCCAGCCACACCAGCACCGCCAGGGCCAGCGCCACCAGCAGCTGGATCACCGGGGTGCTGATCGCCTTGGTCAGCGCCTCCTTCATGCTCTGCTGGCGGTTGTACTCGCTGGCGGCGGCGAAGCGCGCCTTCTCGTAGGTCTCGGCGCCGTGGGTGCGCACCACCCGGTAGCCGGAAAGCGCCTCGGAGGCGACGTGGGTCACGTCGCCCATGGAGGCCTGGATGCGCGCCGAGATGCGCCGGAAGCGCTTGCTGGCATAGCTGACCACGCCGCCGATCAGCGGCGTGACGGCCAGGAAGAGCAGCGTCAGCATCCAGTTCGTCCACATCAGGTAGGCGATCAGGCCGATGACGAAGAGCCCCTCGCGCAGCAGGATGGTCAGCGCCTTGGTGGCCGCCCCGGTGACCTGCTCCACGTGGTAGGTGACCCGGGAGATCAGGTGCCCGCTGGAGTGGCTGTCGAAGAAGCGCCCAGGCAGATGGAGCATATGGTTGAAGACGTTGCAGCGCAGGGCGTGGACCACGTTGCGCGCCACGTTGCTCATGAAGTAGGTGCCGAGGAAGGTGCCGAGCCCCCGGGCGGCGAACATGCCCACCACGAACAGCGGCAGGAAGAGCCGAAAGCTGGCGTCGGGATCCTGGATGCCGTCGATCAGCCGCTTCATCATCTCTGCGAGTGCCGTGCTGGAGGCCGCGTAGATCACGTAGCCCACGATGGCCAGGGCGAAGGAGCGCCAGTGGGGGCGCACATAGCCCAGCAGGCGCTTGTAGAGCGTCCAGCTCGAGTGCTGAGGGGTTCCGTCCTGAATCACGGCGTCTCCACTGGTGTGGGGGTGGCTGAAGGCCCCGAGGGGGCGGCCTCGGTGGTGGCGATGCGCACCCGCTGGATGCCCTGCAGGCTGGCCTGATCGAGGGCTCGCACCACGTCGGCATGGCGGGCGCGGCCGTCGGCCTCCACTACCAGCCCGTGCTCCCGGGCCTGGTCGGCCTCGGCGGCCAGCGCCCCGGGCAGCTCGGCCGGGGACAGCTCGCGCTCGCCGAGCCGGTAGGCGCCCGCCGCGGTGATCACCAGGCTCACCGGCGAGGGCTCGGCCGCCTCGCCGCTGGCGCTCTCGGGGAGCTCAAGCTCCAACGCCTGGCGGGTCTCGAAGGTGGTCGAGACCATGAAGAAGATCAGCAGCAGGAAGACCACGTCGATCAACGGCGTGAGGTTGACCTCCACCGGGTCGCGACGGGTGCGCGGAAACCTCACGGACGCTTCACCTCTGGCGCCAGGCGGCCATCGGCCTCCAGGCGCTCGTCCTCGGCGCTGCCCTCGTGGCGCTCGGCCAGGGTCAGGTCACCGCCGAAGTGGGCCAGGAACTCCACCACCTGGCCCGACTGCTCCTCCATGCGCACCGTGATGTCCTCGACCCGGCGCAGGAAGTAGCGGTGGAACATCAGAGCGGGAATCGCCACGGTAAGGCCCGCGGCGGTGGTCACCAGGGCGCGGGAGATGCCGCCGGCCAGGTCGGCGGTGCGGCTCGCCCCGTCGCCGGAGACGATCACCGCGAACACCTCGATCATCCCCACCACGGTGCCCAGCAGGCCGATCAGCGGGGCGATGGCGGCGATGGTGCCGAGTGGGCTCAGGAAACGCTCCATGTCGTGGATCACCGCGGTGGCCGCCTCCTGGAGGCGCGACCGGACCTGCTCGTGGCCGAGCCGGGCGTTGCGCAGCCCGGCGGCCAGCACCCCGCCCAGGGGCGAGTGGCTCTCGAGCCAGAAGAGATTGACCTGCCCCCGGGCCACCAGGGTGCACACCTCCTGGCCGAGGCCACGGGGGGCGATCCGCCCGGCGCGCAGTGTCCACAGGCGCTCGATGATGATCACCGTGGCCAGCAGCGAGCAGCCCAGCAGCGGCAGCATCAGCCAGCCCCCGGCGATCAGGGCCTCCATCATGTCCATGCGCACTCCCTCGAAGATGCCCCATGATCCAGCGTTGGGTTCAGGGCGATTCTAACGCAAGGCAGTCGCCTCCGACACCGCCCCGCCGCCAGGGGAGCCGGCGCCGGTGTTCAACGGGAGCCGCGGCATCGCCCCCCAGCCGGAAGGCCAGGGCCCCGTCCAGGGCGGTGCTCCACTGGCAGCTGCCGGCGCCCCGGAAGCGACGCACCACCTCGGCGTGGGGGTGGCCGAAGGCGTTGCGCCGCCCGGCGCTGTAGACCACGTGCTGCGGGGCGAGCCACTGCACCAGCTGGGGGCCCGAGCTGGTGCGGCTGCCGTGGTGGCCGGCCACCAGCAGGGTGGCCGGCGCCCGGGCCTCGAGCAGCAGGGCGCGCTCCACCCGACGCCCCACGTCGCCGGTGATCAGCAGGCGCTGCTCCCCGACGCTCGCCTCCAGCACGCAGGAGCGGTCATTGCTGGAGAGGGCCCGGGTCTCCTCCGGAGGCCACAGGAAGCGGAAGCGTACGCCGTCGCGCTCCCAGGCCTGGCCCCGCAGGCAGGGGGTGAAAGGCACGCCGATCGACTCCCCGGGCGGTGCCAGGAAGCGCCCCACGCGATGCTGCTCCGCCAGCAGCGCCACCCCACCGACATGGTCGATGTCGTCGTGGCTGACGATCACCTCGTCAAAGCGCTGCCCCGGGGGCCACAGGGTAGCGAGGGGCACGAACCCCGAGGCGAAGCGCGGCCCCGTATCATAGAGGGCGCGGTAGCCGGCGGTGCGCAGCTCCACCAGCTGCCCCTGGCCCACGTCCATCACCCGCACCGCCAGCTGCCCCTGGGGAATTCCGGATGGCGCAAGGCTCAGCGCCACCGCCGCCAGCGCCAGGCTGCCCGTGACGCGCAAGGAGCCCGCCAGCCCGGGCAGTGCCCAGAGCAGCGCCATCACGCCCAGGCAGAGCGCCAGGGGCGTGACCAGATGGGGCTCCGGCAGCCATAGCGGCAGCCGGGCCACCGCCTGCTCCAGGCTCCAGGCCAGGCCCCCTGCCAGCCGGGCAAAGAGCCACCAGCAGAGTGCCGCAAGCGGCGGGAGCGGTGCCAGCAGCCAGCCCAGCAGCCCCAGGGGTACCAGCAGGCTGCTGACCAGGGGCACGGCGACCAGGTTGACTAGAGGGGCGGCCGGCGCCAGGCGTGCGAAGGCCAGCAGCACCGCCGCGGCCATCAGCGGGGCCAGCAGCAGCTGGCTCCTGACCAGCGCCAGGAGCCAGCCACGGAGGCCGCGCGGTCGCGGCCGCCCCTGCCAGGCCAGGATCAGCAGCGCCACCGCCAGGAAGGAGAGCCAGAGCCCGGGCCGCCAGGCGTGGCGCGGGTCCAGCAGCAGCACCACCGCCAGGGCCAGCCACCAGCCCTGCCAGGGGCCCGGGGCGTGCCGCCCGCTGGCCACCCAGAGCCCCACCAGGGTCATCACCAGGGCGCGCAGCGCGGGCGGCTCGAGCCCGGAGAGCCCGGCATAGCCGGCGGCGGCCGCCCCGGCCAGCCACCAGGGCCACACCGCCAGCCGCCAGCCACCCGGGGTGACGGCGCGTGCCGCGCCCCGTCCCACCAGCAGGGCGAACCCCGCCACCAGCCCCACATGGAGCCCCGAGATCACCATCAGGTGGGTGGTACCGCTGGCATTGAGCAGCGCCCAGTCGTCGGGGGTCAGCCGCTCCCCGGCGCCCAGGGTCAGCGCCGCCAGCCAGCGCTCGGCCCGGGGCGGCAGCGCCTGCCCCTCCAGGTGTACCAGGGCGCGCTCGCGCAGCCCGGGGCGCGCCTCGGCCAGCCGCCGGGGCGGCGGCTCGGAGCGTACGTAGCCGGTGGCCTGGATGCCCTCCCGCCACAGCCAGGCCTCATAGTCGAAGGTGTCCGGGTTGGCGAGGCCCGCCGGCGGGCGCAGGCGGACGGTGAGCGCCCAGCGCTCGCCGGCCTGCATCGGCGGGGCCTCGAAGGCGCTCAGGCGCACTCGCTCCAGGCGGTCGCAGCCGGGGCGCCCCTCGGCCAGGGGGGCACAGCGGGTCACCGCCAGGGTCAGCCGGGTGAGGCGCTCCTCCCGGGTGACGCTGACCAGTCGCCCCTCGATGGCGAGATCCTCCCGCAGGAGGCCATCGGGCAGGATGGCGCCCCGGGCCAGCAGCAGCCCCGCCGCCACCCAGGCCAGGGCCACCAGGGGCAGCCAGCCAGGCGGACGCCGCCTGGCCAGGGCCAGCAGCAGCAGGATGCCCAGCCCCTCGAGGAGTCCCGGGGGCGGTCGCGTGCCCAGCCACAGGCCGGCCGCCACGGCCAGGGCCAGGAGGATCGCCATGCCGAATCGCATGCCGCTGCTCCGCGTCGCTGCATCGCTGCCCCGTCGCCTCCGCCGGCATGGGTGCCGGCGCCATGGCGGAAGAGGGCCCATCCATGGATAATAGCCTGCGTCACGATGCCGCGAGCCCGACGACATGCCGCGCCGCTTTCTCCAGCGCTACATGCCCCACCCCGAGACGCTCAGGCGCCAGCGCTCGCTGCGTTTCATGAGTCACCTCATCGGCAACCCCGCCCTGTGGGTGCTGAGTCGTCGCAGCGTGGCCAACGCCTTCTCCGTGGGGCTGTTCAGCGCCATGCTGCCGATCCCCTTCCAGATGGCGGTGGCCGCCCTCGGCGCCTGGGTGGCGCGGGCCAACCTGCCGCTCTCCGTGGGCCTGGTCTGGATCACCAATCCCCTGACCATGCCGCTGATCTTCTACGGGAACTACCGCATCGGCGCCTGGCTGATGAACACCCCTGCCCGGGAGGTCCCCGATCGTCTCTCCACCCGCTGGATCGCCGAGCAGATGGCCGACATCCTGCCGGCGCTGGCGGTGGGCTCGGTGGTCACCGCCCTGGCCCTGGCCCTGCTCGGCAACCTGGTGATCCGTCTGATCTGGCGCTGGCAGGTCTCGCGCAGCTGGAAGGCCCGGCGGCGCCGGCGGCGGCGCCCCCTGCGGGACGACGACGCGCTCTGATGCCCCTCGACGCGAACGGCCGGCCCCTCCAGGGCCGGCCGTTCGCGTGTCATACCATGCAGGCAGCGGGCTGGGTCAGGCGCCCGCCTCCGCCGGCAACTGCTCGGTCAGGCGGCCCTCGTCCAGGCGCATGACCCGATCTTGATGGGCCGCCAGGGCCGGATCGTGGGTCACGATCACGAAGGCGCAGGCGGTGGTGCGGGCCAGCTCGTCCATCAGCGCGAGGATGCTCGCCGCGGTGTGCTGGTCCAGGTTGCCGGTGGGCTCGTCCATCAGCACCAGGCTCGGGTCGGTGACCAGGGCCCGGGCGATGGCCACCCGCTGGCGCTCGCCGCCGGAGAGCTCGCCGGGCTTGTGGTCGGCCCGCGCCGCCATGCCCACCTTCTCCAGCAGCTCCCGCGCCCGCGTCTCGGCCTGCTTCTTGCGCTGGCCGCGAACGATCAGCGGCAGGGCGGCGTTCTCGAGGGCCGTGAACTCGGCGAGCAGGTGGTGGAACTGGTAGACGAAGCCGATGTGGCGGTTGCGAAAACGCCCCAGGGCCGCATCGCCCAGGTCCCGCAGGGTCTCCCCGGCGATGCGCACCTCGCCGCGGCTGGGGGAGTCCAGCCCGCCCAGCAGGTTGAGCAGGGTGGTCTTGCCGGAGCCGGAGCTGCCCACGATGGCCACCCGCTCGCCGGCGTGGACGGTGAGCTCGAGGCCGTCGAGCACGGTGATGTCCTGGGGCCCCTCGCTATAGACCCGGGTCAGGTCGCGGCACTCCAGCATCGACGTGCCGTGCTCGGCCACGGCGTCCTTGGTCATCTCACTCATAGCGCAGCACCTCCGCCGGCTGGACTCTGGCCGCCCGCCAGGCGGGATAGAGGGTGGAAAGGAAGGTCAGGCCCAGGGCGGCGGCGACGATGTCGCGCACGTCGGTCCAGTCGAGACGCGAGGGCAGGTTGCTGATGAAGTAGACGCCGGCGTCGAGGAACTGGATGCCGAAGACGCTCTCCACCCAGTCGATGATGTCGGAGATGGTCAGCGCCAGCAGCACCCCCGCCACGACCCCGACCAGGATGCCGATCACCCCGATGGCCAGGCCCTGGACGATGAAGATGCCCATGATGGAGCGCGGCGTGGCGCCGATGGTTCGCAGGATGGCGATATCGGCGTGCTTGTCGGTGACCACCATCACCAGGGTGGAGACGATGTTGAAGGCCGCCACGGCGATGATCACCGTGAGCAGCAGCGCGATCATGCGCTTCTCCATCTGGATCGCCTGGAAGAGATTGCCGTGGGAGAAGGTCCAGTCGATCCCACGGTAGCCGGGGCCCAGCTCGTTGACGATGGCCCGGGTCTCGCTGGCCGCCGCGAAGAGGTCATCGAGCTCCAGGCGCAGGCCGCCCACGGCATCGCCCAGCCGCGCCAGGGTCTGCATGTCCTGGATATTGGCGTAGGCCAGGCCGGCATCCAGGTCGGCACCGACGCTGAACACCCCGCTCACTGTGAACCGCTTCAGGCGGGGAAAGACCCCGGCCGGGGTGATCGAGGCCTCGGGCACCAGCAGGGTCACGCTATCGCCCACCCCGACCCCCAGCCGCCGGGCCAGGATCGAGCCGAGCACGATGTTCCACTCGCCGGGCACCAGATCCTCCAGGCTGCCCTGCTGCATGTGGCGACCGATGATCGAGACGCGGTCCTCCCACTCGGGGTGGATACCGTTGACCATGGCGCCCTCGTTGCGCCCTCCCACCGAGAACATGCCCTGCTGCTCCACGTAGGGGGCCGCGCCGATCACCCGCTCGCGCTCCATGAGCCGTTCGGCCAGGCCCTCCCACTCCACCATGCCGGTGCGCGACTCGACCTTGGTGTGGGGGACCATGCCGAGGATGCGGGTGCGCAGCTCATAATCGAAGCCGTTCATCACCGAGAGCACCAGGATCAGCACCGCCACGCCGAGCATCAGTCCCAGCATGGAGGTCAGTGAGATGAAGGAGATGAAGTGGTTGCGGCGCTTGGCGCGCACATAGCGCAACCCGATCAGAAATGGCAGGCGGTCAAGCATGGGGGCGTTCCTTGTCAGCGGGCGCCCATGGTAAGGCTTTTTGCACGCTGCTGCACCGGGGCACGCTCCCCTTTCCGAGGATTTGCACAGCGGGCCGTCAGGGCAGCCGTACCGAGGTCAGCGGCGCCGGCACCGGCATGGAGATGCAGGCCCCCTGGGCGTGGTCGATGCCCAGCTCGCGCACCCGGGCCAGCACCTCGGGGCCGTGGACGAACTCCGCCACCGTCTCCAGGCCCAGCTCCCGGGCGAAGCCCACGATGCCCCGCGTGAGGGCCAGGGCCTCGGGGTCGCTGTCCAGTTGGCTCACCAGGCTGCCGTCGATCTTCAGCAGGTCCACGTCCAGGCGCAGCAGGTGCTCGAAGTTGGCGTAGCCGGTACCGAAGTCATCGATGGCGATCTTCACCCCCATGGCCCGTGCCCTGGCGATGGTATCGCTGACCGCGGCATAGTTGGTGACCTTCTCCGACTCGAGGATCTCCAGGATCAACCGCTCGCCCAGCCCGCTCTCGGCGATCCGGGCGAGCAGGGGCTCGCTCACCTCAGGGTCCATCAAGTCCTCGGCGGAGAGGTTGAGGGAAAAGCTCTGGTCGCTGTCGGCCATGGCCGCCAGGCAGCGCTCCACCATGGCCAGGGTCAGCCGCCGATAGAGGCGGCTGCCCCTGGCCACCGCCAGGAACTGGCCGGGGCTGACCGGTTCGCCCTGCTCGTCGAGCAGGCGCATCAGGCACTCCTGCTTGGTGACCCGGCCGCTGGACAGCTCCACGATGGGCTGGAAGTAGGCCACCACCCGCCCCTCCTCGAGGGCCGCGGTGAGCCGGTTGGCCCAGGCCAGGTTGTGCTCGTAGCCCTCGCGCACCCGCCTGCCCGGGTCGTGCAGGCAGTAGCCCAGCTGCTGCTGGCGGGCCTGGCGCAGGGCCATGCCGGCGGCGGCGATCAGGCCCTCTCGCCGCCCCTCCTCCTCGAGCTGCCAGGTGGAGGCAAGCCCCAGGGTGACATGCAGCATCAGCTCCTGGCCTCGCCATTCGAGGCGCGTCGTGCCCACCTCGGCCTGCAGCGCCTCCAGGTAGCCCTCCAGCGCCTCGGCAGAGAGCCGCCCCGGCAGCCAGATGGCCTGCTCGTCGGCGGGCATCCGATAGAGCCGGGCGCCCCGCCAGACCGCCCCCTGCAGCAGCGCCTGCAGGCGCGACGCGAGGTGGAGAATCACCTGGTCACCACAGGCCTGGCCGAAGACGCCGTTGAACTGCTTAAACCCCTCGACGTTGGCCAGCAGCAGGGAACCCGTCTTCTGTCCCTCCAGGTCGGCCAGCAGTCGCGCCCGGTTGGGCAGCCCGGTGAGCGGGTCGGTATAGAGGGTGCGCAGCTGGCGCAGCATCCCTGCCACCAGCACCAGGATCACCAGCGCCAGCAGCAGCACGCCGGCGCCCACTGCGGACATGATGCGCAGGTTCGCCTGGCGCATGGGGGCCAGCACCGCATCGACCTCCGCCTCGGGCACGCCGATCCCGAACACCATGCCGGCCCGGGAGGTGGCATAGAGCAGGCGCCAGGCCTCTCCCTGAAGGGGCAGGGAGCGATGGACCAGCTCGCCGGCGGCCACCCCGGCCATCTCGCGATTCAGCTCGAGCGCCACCACGGCCTCGATCAGCGGCTGCGCCCGGCGCTGGTCCTCCGCCCTGGCCAGGCTGGAGAGGTTGCGGTTCTCGTGATCCACGAGGAAGGCGAAGGCGCTCGGCGTCACCTCCACGTCGCTGACCAGGCCGATGATATCGCCGGCCATCCAGTCGCTGGCCACCATACCCTGCACCCGTCCCTCGCCATCGCGCACCGCCGTGCTGGCGCTGATCACCACGTCATCGATGCGCGACTTGAAGTAGGCGGGGGTCCAGTGCAGGGGCGGCGCCCCCTCACGCCAGGCATCCATCCGCCTGGCCAGCCAGCCGCTCTCCTCCCAGCCCGGCTCCAGGGGAATGACCTTCGGCTCATCCTCCTGGCGCCAGCCATAGAGGCCCAGCGGTGGCGATGCGAAGGGGAGCCAGAGAGTGACGCCACGGGCCTCGGGGAAATCGGCCAGGGCCTGGCGCAGCGCCTCCTCGGCGGCCTCCCGCCCACCGCCGAGCTCGGCCAGCAGCTGGCCGACCCGCGCGAGATCCTGGGTGTTCTGCTCCATGCGCCGATGGTGGGCATCGATGCGGCCCAGATTGGCCTGGAAGGTCTCGCGGATCTGCTGCTCGCGCAGTTCGGCCAGGGAGGATTCGGCAATGCGCAGGTTGAGGCCGGAGAGCAGCCACATGCCGCCGATGAAGAGGGCCACCAGCAGGGCCAGCAGCAGCATGATGGCGTGGCGACCGGCCAGCCCGGCGCCGGGCGACCTCATGGCGCTACCTCGGCCTCATCGCCGTCGGCAGCCCCGGCGAGCGCCTCGAGGCGCGCCGCCGCCTGCTCGTCACCGCCGTCGGCGGCGCGACGGAACCACGCCAGCGCCTGCTCATCCTCTCCGGCCAGCTCCGCCAGCCTGCCCATATGGTGCTGGGCCCTGGCATCCCCCTTCTCGGCCGGGCCGGCACAGGCCTGCCGCGCCTGCTGAAGGTTGCGAATGGTGAAGTAGAGGTAGCAGTCACTGGCCGCGCGACGCGCCACGGCTGCCTCCTGACGCGCGTCGGCGGCCTCGGACTGCGCGGGGACCTCCCCCGCGGGCTCGCCGGCCTCCCGGAGCGGCGGGGCGGCGGCCCTGGCTGCCGCCTCCGCGTCGCGGACCCGGGCGTGGAAGGCGTTCACCTCGGCGGGACAGGAGAAGAGATAGCCGCGGCGGTAGCGCTCCAGGGTCTCACGGTTGGCGGGGCGCTCGGCGTACTCCTCGGCGATAGCCGCGCAGCGGCGGTCGCGCTCCCGGGAGAGCCGAACCAGGGCGTCGGCCCGCTCCGGATCCTCGGCGTGGGCCTCCAGGTAGCGGGTCACGGGGTCGATCCAGGGCTGCTCCAGCAGCGCCTCGACCTCGGCTTCCCGCTCCGCCGGGGCGGTGTCGTCACCCCGGGCGAAGCGTTCGGAGAGGCGCTCCCGCTGGGCGCCGATGACCTCGCCGGTGCGCGACAGCCACTCTCCGGAGGTGGAAAGCACCTGGTCCCCCGATGGCAGGCTGGCACACCCTCCCGCCAGCAGCACAAGGCCAAGGGGAACGAGTGAGCGAATCAGGGTACGCATGGGGCTCCTCAGCAGACTTTGCATGACCGGCGGCAAGGAAAGGATACCACCGACCTCTTCCGGCGACAGGTGGTGATTGAACCTTCCGCCTGTTGCATCATGGCACCATCATGCCTACATTCGCCGCCTGACGACTCACACCTGGCGACCCACCCACAGCAACGGGGCTTTCCGACCATGGCCAAACGCCTGCTTCCCGAATGGCATCCACAGGATGCGGTCCAGCTCACCTGGCCCGGCCCCGAGAGCGACTGGGCGCCGCTGCTCGAACGCATCGAGGCCACCCTGGAGACCCTGGTGGTGGCCATCGCCCGCTACCAGCGGGTGCTGGTCAGCGTGCCGGACACCGCCACCCGCACCCACCTGGTCGGCCGCTTCTCGAGCCTCGGCGTGCCCGCCGAGCGGCTCACCCTGGTGGTGGCGGAGAGCGACGACACCTGGGCCCGGGACCACGGCCCCCTGGCGGTGGAGGAGCGGGGCGAGCTGCGCCTGCACGACTACGTCTTCACCGGCTGGGGCGGCAAGTTTCCCGCCGCCCGAGACAATACCCTGACCCGTCGACTGGCAGATGCCGGCGTCTACGCCTGCCCGGTGAGCGAGCGCGGCCTGGTGCTGGAGGGGGGTGCCATCGAAAGCGACGGGGCCGGTACCCTGCTCACCACCGAGGCCTGCCTGCTCAACCCCAACCGCAACCCCGGCCTGGACCGGACGGCGGTGGAGGACTGGCTCCACGAGGACTTCGGGGTGACCCGGGTGCTGTGGCTGGCCCACGGCCACCTGGAAGGCGATGACACCGACAGCCACGTGGATACCCTGGCGCGCTTCTGCGACCCGGCCACCATCGCCTACGTGCGCTGCGACGACGAAGCCGACCCCCACCACCCGGCGCTGGCCGCCATGGAAGCGGAGCTCAAGGCGCTGCGCCGCCGCGACGGCGAGCCCTACCGCCTGGTGCCGCTGCCCTGGCCGCGCCCCTGCTTCGACCCAGTGGACGGCCACCGCCTGCCGGCCACCTACGCCAACTTCCTGATCATCAACGGTGCGGTGCTGGTACCCACCTACGGCGACGCCGCCGACACCCGGGCGCTGACCGCCCTGGCCGGCGCCTTCCCGGGGCGCGACATCATTCCAATCGACTGCCTGAGCGTGATCCGCCAGCACGGCAGCCTGCACTGCCTGACCATGCAGCTGCCCCAGGGCAGCCTGGCAACACTCACCTGAATCAAGAGGCGTCGGGGATAGTCCGCAGAGGGGGTCCTACGCCAGGGGTGAGGAGCATTGCTCCGAACGGGCGGGCCATGGATGGCCCGCACCGGCCCTGCAAGCGGCGCAGGATGCGAGAGCGCCGCAGGGCGTCGGTAGCGTACAGGGAGGTATTCACAGCGCCCCCTCGGAGGACTGTCGCCGCATAGCCTCGGATAATTAGCAACCAAGGAGGCTTTAACATGCCCCGCCAACTGAAGGTCGGCCTGGTTCAGCAGCCCGCCTGGCCCGACAAGGCCAGAAGCCTCGCCGAGAGCGAGGCCGGCATCCGCGAGCTGGCTGCCGCCGGCGCCGAACTGGTGATGCTCCAGGAGCTGCACGCCACCCACTACTTTTGCCAGTACGAGGACACCGAGCTCTTCGACCTGGCCGAGCCCCTCGACGGCCCCACCGGCACCCGCCTGGCGGCACTGGCCGCCGAGCTCGATATCGTGCTGGTGGGCTCGCTGTTCGAGCGTCGCGCGCCGGGGCTCTACCACAACACCGCCGTGGTCTACGACCGCAAGCAGGGCGCCGTGGGCCACTACCGCAAGATGCATATCCCCGACGATCCGGGCTTCTACGAGAAGTTCTACTTCACGCCGGGGGACGCCGACGACGCACGGGGCCAGGGCTTCCACCCCATCGACACCTCGGTGGGCCGGCTCGGCGTGCTGGTGTGCTGGGACCAGTGGTACCCCGAGGCGGCGCGGCTGATGGCGCTGGCCGGGGCGGAGCTTCTGCTCTACCCCACCGCCATCGGCTGGGACCCGGCCGACGACGACGCCGAGAAGACGCGCCAGAAGGACGCCTGGACCCTGATCCAGCGCAGCCATGGCGTCGCCAACGGGCTGCCGGTCATCGTCGCCAACCGGGTCGGCCACGAGCCGGACCACTCCGGCGTGGGGCGCGGCATCGACTTCTGGGGCGGCAGCTTCATCTGCGGCCCCCAGGGGGAGCTGCTGGCCCACGGCGGCGTCAACGCCGAGCGCCTGCTGGTGACCCTGGACATGGGCCGCGGCGAGGACGTGCGCCGGATCTGGCCGTACCTGAGAGACCGCCGCATCGATGCCTACGGGGACCTGACCCGGCGCTACCGCGACTGAGAAGGGCCGCTGACCACCTGTAGGAGCGCGATTTATCGCGCGATACATCGCGCTCCTACATCTCACTCTTGATGGTCGCTTAGCGGCGACACCCTCCCCGACCTAGCCGCCCCCATGCCGCAGGCTGGCCTACTCGTCTTCTTCGGCGCGGGGCAGCACCCAGTTGAGGACAATGCCCACCAGGGCGGCCAGGCTGACCCCCTGCAGGGTGAACTGGCCGCCGCCGAACTGCATGCCGCCGATGCCGAAGACAAGGATCAGCGAGATCACCACCAGGTTGCGCGGCGCGGTCAGCGAGTGGCCGGCGCGCACCAGGGTGTTCATGCCCACCACGGCGATGGAGCCGAACAGCAGGGTCATGATGCCGCCCATCACCGGGCCCGGGATGGTCTGCAGCAGGGCGCCGAGCTTGGCCACGAAGGCCAGGCCGATGGCGAGACAGGCCGCCACCACCATGTATTTCGGGTTGAAGGCCCGGGTCAGGGTCACCGCGCCGGTCACCTCGGAATAGGTGGTGTTGGGCGGGCCGCCGAACAGCGCCGCGGTGGTGGTAGCCAGGCCGTCACCTAGCAGGGTGCGATGCAGGCCCGGCTTCTCCAGGTAGTTCTTCCGCGTGACCGAGCCGATCGCCACCATGTCGCCGATATGCTCCACCGCCGGCGCGATGGCCACCGGGATCATGAAGAGGATCGCCGCCCAGTGGAAGCTCGGCGCGGTGAACGCCGGGATCGACAGCCAGGACGCCTCGCGCACCGGCGAGAAGTCCACCAGCCCCATCGCAAGCGCCAGCACGTAGCCGGTGACGATACCGCCCATGATCGGGATCAGGCGCACGATGCCGCGGCCGAACACCGCCAGGGTCAGGGTCACCAGCAGGCTGATCATGGAGAGGAAGATCGCCGGGCCATAGCCGATATGGTCGCTGGTCTCGCCGGTGGCCATGCTGACCGCCACCGGCGCCAGGGCCAGGCCGATCACCATGATCACCGGCCCCACCACCACCGGGGGCAGCAGGCGATGCAGCCAGGCGGTGCCCTTGAGGCGCACCGCCTGGGAGATCGCCACGTAGACCAGGCCCGCTGCCATCAACCCGCCCATGGTGGCCGGAATGCCGAAGTTGGCCACCGAGCCCTGGATGGGCGCGATGAAGGCGAACGACGAGGCCAGGAAGACCGGTACGGTGACCCGGGTCACCCCGTGGAATACCAGGGTCCCCACCCCGGCGGTGAAGAGCGCCACGCTGGGGTCCAGCCCGGTCAGCAGCGGCACCAGCACCAGGGCGCCGAAGGCCACGAAGAGCATCTGGGCGCCGGTGAGCAGGGTACGGGGCAGCGATTCGACGGGGGCGGCAGCGGCTGACGTCGAGGAGTCGGTCATGGTGATTCTCCGAAAAAACGCCCCTGGAGCGAGGTCTCAGGGGCGCGATGTCGATGGATGGCGGCTCAGCGGGTACCGAAGATCTTGTCCCCGGCATCGCCGAGGCCGGGCACGATATAGCCGTGCTCGTCCAGGCGCTCATCGACGCCGGCGGTGTAGATCTCGATGTCCGGATAGGCCTCCTGCACCCGCTTGATCCCCTCGGGGGCCGCCACCAGAACGATCACCTTCATATGCTTGCAGCCCCGCTCCCGCAGCATGTCCAGGGTCGCCACCATGGTGCCCCCGGTGGCCAGCATGGGGTCGATCACGATGGCCATGCGCTCCTCGAGGTCGTTCGCGAACTTGGCGAAGTAGGGCACCGGCTCCAGGGTCTCCTCGTCGCGGTAGAGCCCCACCACGCTGATCCGTGCGCTGGGGATCAGGTCGGTGACTCCGTCGAGCATGCCGAGGCCGGCGCGCAGGATGGGGACGATGGTGACCTTCTTGCCCTTGAGCAGCTGGACCGGAATCTTGTTGCCGCTCCAGCCGTCGATCTCCTGGGTCTGCAGCTCCAGATCCTGGGTCGCCTCGTAGGTCAGCAGCTTGGCCAGCTCACCGGCCAGTTCACGGAAACTCTTGGTGCTGATACCGGCTTCGCGCATCAGACCCAGCTTGTGCTGGACCAGGGGATGCTGGATGGCGTGGACGCTCATGGGCAGGACCTCTTCACTCTTCGGACGGCAGGAGACGGCGCCGACCTTGGTCGCATGGACCCGGCCGACAAATTGCGGGCCATTCTACCCGCATCCTCCGTTGAGGTTAAAGCGTGCCCTCGTCGGGATGGTCGGGCAGCTGCCAGTCGATGGGGGTGCGGCCCTGCGCCATCAGGAAGGCGTTGGCCCGGGAGAAGTGGTGGTTGCCGAAGAAACCGCGGTGGGCCGAGAGCGGCGAGGGGTGCGGCGACTCCAGCACCAGGTGCCGGGTGGTGTCGATCAGCGCCCGCTTCTGGCGGGCCTGGCTGCCCCACAGCAGGAAGACCGAGGGCCGGCCGTGCTCGCTGACCGCGGCGATGGCGCGGTCGGTGAAGGTCTCCCAGCCCCGCCCGCGGTGGGAGCCAGCATTGCCCTGCTCCACCGTCAGCGAGGCGTTGAGCAGCAGCACCCCCTGGCGCGCCCAGTGCGCCAGGTTGCCGTGGGCCACCGGGCGGAAGCCCACGTCCGCCTGCAATTCCTTGTAGATATTGACCAGCGACGGCGGGATGCGCACCCCGGGCTTCACCGAGAAGCAGAGCCCGTGGGCCTGGCCGGGCCCGTGGTAGGGATCCTGGCCCAGGATCACCACCCTCACCTCCTCGAAGGGGGTCAGCTCGAAGGCGCGAAACCACTCGCTGGAGTGGGGGTAGACCACCTTCCTGGCCGCCTTCTCGGCGGCCAGGAAGTCGCGCAGCGCCTGCATGTAGGGCGCCTGGAGCTCGTCGCCCAGCCACTGCTGCCAGCTCTCGGGAAGCGGTGTCGCCATCCTGCCCTCTCGCCTTAGCGCCTGACCTGGTCGGCCAGGGGCTCGACGTAGGCGATGCCCATGTCCCAGGGGAACTGGATCCAGCAGTCCTGGGCCACCTCGGTGAGGTACTGGTCCACCAGGGGCTTGCCCTCGGGCTTGGCGTAGACGGTGACGAAGTGCGCCTTCGGCAGCATCTCGCGGACCTTGCGGGCGGTCTTGCCGGTATCCACCAGGTCATCCACCAGCAGCCAGCCGTCGCCGTCGTGGTCGACGCCCTTCATGACGTCGAGGCCGCCCTGGTCCATATGGTCGTAGCTCTTGATGCAGACGGTATCGATCAGCCGCACGTTGAGCTCCCGGGCGATCAGGGCCGCCGGGATCAGCCCGCCCCGGGTGATGGCCACGATGCCCTTGAAGTCGCGCTCCACCAGCTGGTGGCAGAGCTCGCGCACATCGCGGTGGAGCTGGTCCCAGGAGACGGTGAAGTGCTTGTGGTAGCGATTGCTGCTCATGGGATCATTCGTCCTCGGTGAAGGAACAGACGGCAAAGACGCCATAGCCCGCCTCGCGGATGCGCGCGGAGCCGCCCAGGTCCGGCAGGTCAACGATGGTGGCGGTCTCCACCACCTGGCCGCCGCTGCGGCTGATCAGCTTGGCGGCGGCCAGCATGGTACCGCCGGTGGCGATCAGGTCGTCGACGATCAGGATGCGGTCGCCCTCACGGAAGGCGTCGGAGTGCAGCTCCACCTCCGCCTCGCCGTACTCCAGGGTGTAGGTCTCGCTGATGGTGCGGAACGGCAGCTTGCCCTTCTTGCGCACCGGCACGAAGCTGCAGCCCAGCTCGTAGGCCAGCGGCGCCCCGACGATGAAGCCCCGGGCGTCGATGGCGGCGATGGCGTCGAGGTTCATCTCCTGGTAGCGGTGGACGAAGCTGTCGATCAACTTGCGGAAGGCGGCGCTGTTCTGCAGCAGCGGGGTGATGTCGCGGAAGTTGACCCCCGGCTGCGGCCAGTCGGGGACGGTACGGATCACGGACTTGATATAGTCGCCGTAGATGCTCATGGCGGGTCTCGGTAGTGGATGATCAGTCGAGGAAGAGGAACTTGGCCGCGAACAGCAGGGCCAGGATGATCACCGCCGGGTTGAGGTCCCGGAAGCGACCGGAGAGGGCCTTGATGGCGACGAAGCTGATGAAGCCCAGCGCGATGCCCTCGGCAATGGAGAAGGTCAGCGGCATGCCGAGGGCGGCGATCAGCACCGGCGCGGCATCGGTGGGGTCCTCCCAGTTGGCGTGGGCCAGGCTGCCGGCCATCAGCACCGCCACGTAGAGCAGCGCCCCCGCGGTGGCGTAGGCCGGAATGGAGCCCGCCAGTGGCGCGAAGAAGAGGCTGATCAGGAAGAGCCCTCCCACCACCACGGCGGTGAGGCCGGTGCGGCCGCCCGCAGCGATGCCGGCGGTGGACTCCACGTAGCTGGTGGTGGTCGAGGTGCCCAGCACCGCGCCGGCCATGGAGGCGCCGCTGTCGGCCATCATGGCGCGGCCGATGCGCGGCAGCTTGCCGTCCTTGTCGAGCAGGCCGCCCTTGTGCGCCACCCCGACCAGGGTGCCGGAGGTGTCGAAGAGGTCGACGAAGAGGAACGCGAAGATCACGCTGAGCATGGCGATGTCCAGCGCGCCCCACAGGTCCAGCGCCATGAAGGTGGGCGCGATGGAGGGCGGCATGGACATCAGGCCGCCATATTCGTTGTGGCCCAGCACCATGGCCAGCACGGTGACCCCCAGGATGCCGATCATCACCGCACCGGTCACCTTCAGGTAGGCCAGGGCCGTGATCGCGAAGAAACCCAGCAGCGCATAGAGGGCCGCGGGCTCGGAAAGATCCCCCAGCGCCACGTAGGTGGCCGGGTTGGCCACCACGATGCCGGCGTTCTTCATGGCGATCATCGCCAGGAAGAGGCCGATGCCGGCGGCGATCCCCAGGCGCAGGGAGAGCGGGATCGAGTTGATGATCCACTCGCGCACCTTGAAGATGCTGAGCATGAAGAAGATCAGGCCCGAGAAGAAGACCGCGCCCAGCGCCGCCTCCCAGGTGTAGCCCATGCCCAGCACCACGCCGTAGGTGAAGAAGGCGTTCAGCCCCATGCCCGGCGCCTGGGCAATCGGGTAGTTGGCCCAGAGCCCCATGATCAGGCAGCCGATGGCCGCGGCCAGGCAGGTGGCGACGAACACCGCGCCGTAGTCCATCCCCGCCTCGGAGAGCAGGCTGGGGTTGACGAAGATGATGTAGGCCATGGTCAGGAAGGTGGTGATCCCGGCGATGACCTCGGTCTTGATGCTGGTGTTGTGCTCGGACAGCTTGAACTGCTTGTCGATCAGGCTCTTCATGGGGCTCATTCCTGCGCGCGTGGGCTGTGGTGGTCCCTGGGGGGCGAGAAAGGTCGCGAGAAAAGCGGCCTATGGTACCCGCATCCCCGGCGGGATGCGAGAGACCGGAAGGCCGCCGACTCGCACTGTCCACACTGTATAAGCAAGAGGCGAGCCAACCGCCAGCCGCGCCACCAACGCAGGCCTGACGAAGTGGTCAACCCCGCCCCGGGGTCAGATGCCCCGCGCCGCCAGCACCCGCTCCACGGTCTCGACGATGGCCTGGGTCTGGGGGTCGATCTCGATGTTGACGCCATCCCCCGGCACCCGGTCGATCAGGGTGGTACGCGCCAGGGTCTCGGGGATGAGATTGACGCAGAAGCGCGGCCCGTGGGCGGCGGTGGCCGGGCGCACCTCGCCGATGGTCAGGCTGGCCCCGTCGACGCCGATGTAGCCCTTGTCGAACAGGAAGCGCCCCAGGGCGTGGGGCAGCTCGAACCAGAGGCGGCGATTGTTGGGCGCCTCGTCGAGCTCCACCAGCTCGGCCACGGCCATCACATGGCCGGACATGGCGTGCCCGCCGATCTCGTCACCGAAGCGGGCGGCGCGCTCGATATTGACGCGATCGCCCACCCCCAGCGCCCCCAGGTTGGTCACGGCCAGGGTCTCGCGCATCAGGTCGAAGCTGACCCGCTCGCCCTCGATGGCGGTCACCGTCAGGCAGACCCCGTTGTGGGCCACCGAGGCGCCGATCTCGAGCCCCGGGCGCAGGGCTTCGGGCAGGACCACGACGTGGGTGCGAAACTGCTCGGCCTCGTGGATGGCGACCACCTCGGCGGTGCCCTGGACGATACCCGTGAACATGGCGTCTCCTCGACTGCAGATAGGCCCCGGCGGGGCAAGGGGGCAGAGTGTAGAGAACTCCCGCCCGCCTCGTCCACGCCGCCCCCGGGGGAACCAGAGGTTTCACCTGATCATCCCGGAAATAGAGAACAATCACCCGGCCGTATCGCCCATCCACCGAAACAACCTCCGCGGCGATTGACAGCCTACCGACACCGCCCTAAGCTTCCCGGCTACATTGAACGGCGCCGATTTGTACCCGGCTTGCGGGCGCCAGCGTGGCGGCACGCCCTCCGGGGCACTGACGCCACGTGAAGTGCAGCTAAAAGGGTGTGTCCAGCGTTGATGGCCACCCGCAAGGGTGGCCTTTTTTTTGCCCTGGCTGCACCGCCCGCCCCGGCGCCCCGCTTGCGGTGCATCCGATGATCCGACTCCATAACGTATCCAAGACCTTTGTGCTGAAAGGTCGACGCGGCAGCCCGACGCGTACCGTCCAGGCGCTGAAGAGTGTCGACCTGCACGTGCCCGCCGGCCAGATCCACGGCGTGATCGGCCTCTCCGGCGCCGGCAAGTCGACCCTGATCCGCTGCGTCAACCTGCTCGAGCGCCCCACCACCGGCACCGTCACGGTGGACGGCCAGGAGCTCACCGGGCTCTCCCGCCAGGCGCTCAACCAGGCGCGCCACGGCATGGGCATGATCTTCCAGCACTTCAACCTGCTCACCAACCGCACGGTCTTCGCCAACGTGGCCCTGCCCCTGGAGCTGATGGGCATGAAGGGCGCCGAGATCCGCGAGCGGGTCACCCCGCTGCTGGAGCTGGTGGGGCTGGCCGACAAGGCGAGCCAGTACCCGGCCCAGCTCTCCGGCGGCCAGAAGCAGCGGGTGGCCATCGCCCGGGCCCTGGCCAGCCGCCCCAGGGTGCTGCTCTGCGACGAGGCCACCTCGGCCCTCGACCCCCAGACCACCGCCTCGATCCTGGCGCTGCTGCGGGACATCAACCACAAGCTCGGCCTGACCATCCTGCTGATCACCCACGAGATGGAGGTGGTCAAGTCGATCTGCCACCGGGTCAGCCTGATTTCCGGGGGCGAGCTGGTGGAGGAGGCCGAAGTGGGCGACTTCTTCACCGCCCCGCGCACCCGGCTGGGCCGCGAGTTCCTCAACGACTTCCTCAAGCTGGAGCCGCCCCGGGCGCTGATCGAGCGCCTCGAGGAGACGCCCGGCCAGCACACCCACCCGGTGGTGCGCCTGGCCTTCTCCGGCGATGCCGTCTCCACCCCGCTGATCTCCCGGCTGGCCCGGGAGTGCGGCGTCGACGTCAGCATCCTGCAGGCCAAGGTGGAGTCGATCCAGGAGCGCACCCTGGGGCTGATGATCGCCGAACTGATGGGCACCGCGGAGCAGACCCGCACGGCCATCGACTATCTCGAATCCCATGATCTGCACGTGGAGGTGCTCGGCCATGTCCAGCGCGATGATTGACCTGATCCTGCGAGCCACCCTGGACACCCTCTACATGGTGGCCGTCTCCGGGGTGATCTCTGCCCTGGTGGGCATCCCCCTGGGGGTGCTCCTCTACGTGACGCGCCCCGGCCAGGTGCTGGCCCAGCCGGGGCTGAACGGCGCGCTCGGCATCATCACCAACGTCGGCCGTTCGATCCCCTTCATCATCCTGATGGTGGCGATCATCCCCTTTACCCGCATGCTGGTGGGTACCTCCATCGGCACCAACGCCGCCGCCGTGCCGCTGACCATCGCCGCCATCCCCTTCATCGCCCGCCTGGTGGAAGGGGCGCTGAACGAGATCAACCCGGGGCTGGTGGAGGCCGCCCAGTCCATGGGCGCCACCCCCTGGCAGATCATCCGCAAGGTGCTGCTGCCCGAGGCCCGGGGCGGCATCTTCACGGCGATGACCGTCACCGTGGTCACCCTGGTCAGCTACTCGGCCATGGCCGGCGCCGTGGGGGGCGGGGGCCTGGGCGACCTGGGGATCCGCTACGGCTACAATCGCTTCAACCCCACCGTCATGCTGATCACCGTGGCGATCCTCGTGGTGATGGTGCAGGGCTTCCAGAGCCTGGGGGACTATCTGGTCCGCAAGAGCGACCACAAGTAGGCGTGATAGCAAAAAAGTATTAAAACCAGGGTTTTTATTCCTATACTATCGTCACACCACCCGAGGAGACCCTTCCCATGCGCAAGACAGTGATCAGCACTCTGCTCGCCTCCAGCCTGGCCCTGGGCGCCGGCAGCGCCCTGGCCGACGACCACAGCATCAAGGTCGGCACCGTGGCAGGCCCCGAGACCGACGTGATGCAGGTGGCCGCCGAGGTCGCCCAGCGCGAGTACGGCCTGACCGTGGAGATCATCGAGTTCACCGACTACGTGACCCCCAACGCGGCACTCGCCGACGGCAGCCTGGACGCCAACGCCTACCAGCACGAGCCCTACATGCAGGCCATGGTCAACGATCGCGGCTATGACTTCGCCATCGCCGGGCGCACCTTCGTCTACCCGATCGGCGCCTACTCCGAGAAGTACGCCAGCATCGACGAGCTCCCCGAGCGCGCCCAGATCGCCCTGCCCAACGACCCCTCCAACGAGGGTCGCTCGCTGATCCTGATGCACAACGAGGGCCTGATCCAGCTGGACGACCCGGAAAACCTCGAGGCCACCCCGCTCAACGTGGTGGAGAACCCGCGCGGCTTTCGCTTCCGGGAGATCGAGGCCGCCCAGCTCCCCCGCGTGCTGCCCGACGTTGACATGGCCTTCATCAACAACACCTTTGCCCAGCCCGCCGGCCTGAGCCTGGACGACGCCCTGATCAAGGAGGGCCCGGAGTCCCCCTACGTCAACCTGATCGTGGTGCGCGGCGATGACGTGGAGCGCGAGGCGATCCAGCAGCTGGTGCGCAGCTACCAGACCGAAGAAGTGAAGGCCAAGGCGGCCGAGCTGTTCGGGCCGGCGGCGGTGCCCGGCTGGGAATAAGAAAAACGGAGAAGAACAGGGGCCGGCCTTAGCCGGCCCCTTCTATTTCAGGAGCCATGATGACCGTCGACTATCCCCTGCTCGCCCGCCAGCTCGCCGCACTCCTCGATACCCGCGACTGGCTGACCAACAGCGCCCAGACCGCCGCCTTCCTGATGCAGGAGATTCCCGAGCTCAACTGGGCCGGCTTCTACCTGCAGCGCGAGCCGGAGACCCTCTGCCTCGGCCCCTTCCAGGGCAAGCCCGCCTGCCACCCCATCCCCTTCAGCAAGGGGGTCTGCGGCGCCGCGGCGCGCACCCGCACCACCCAGCGCATCGACGACGTCCACGCCGTGGCCGACCATATCGCCTGCGACGCCGCCTCCAGGGCCGAGCTGGTGGTCCCCATCCTGGTCGCGGATCGCCTCTGGGGCGTGCTGGATCTGGACAGCCCCCGCGGCGGGCGCTTCAGCGCGGCGGACCAGGCCGGCATCGAGGGACTGGTGGCGGTGTTCGTGGCACACACGGACCTGGCGCCGGCCTGGCCGCACCGGCAGGAATAGAGCTCACGAAAGGCAGAACGCCCCCGCAGCAGGGCTGCGGGGGCGTTCCGGAATCTGGTAGGACCAGGCGGATTCGAACCGCCGACCTCTACCATGTCAAGGTAGCGCTCTAACCAACTGAGCTATGGTCCTGTTGTGGATGCATGCTGGTAGGACCAGGCGGATTCGAACCGCCGACCTCTACCATGTCAAGGTAGCGCTCTAACCAACTGAGCTATGGTCCTGTTTCAGCAGCATATTGCCGAGGCATCTCGCCCCGGCAACGGATGCATATATTACCGATCCTCAGAGATTTTGCAAGCACTCAGCGCTCGCTTTTGACCCGCTCCACCGCCTCCTGCCAGCCGCGGTAGAGTCGCTCCCGCTCCGCCTCGGGCATCTGCGGCGTGAATCGCCGCTCGCAGTGCCAGAGCTCGGCGATCTCGTCGAGGTCCCGGTACCAGCCCAGGCGCAGCCCGGCCAGGTAGGCCGCCCCCAGTGCCGTGGTCTCCAGCACCGTGGGGCGATCCACCGCCACGCCCAGCATGTCGGCCAGAAACTGCATCACCCAATTGTTGGCCACCATGCCCCCGTCCACCCGCAGGGTGTCCGGCGCGGCGTCCATGTCGTCGCTCATGCAGGCCTGCAGGTCACGGGTCTGGTAGCAGACCGCCTGGAGGCCGGCGGCGACGATCTCGGCGATGCCGGTGTCCCGGGTCAGGCCGAAGATGGCGCCGCGGGCCTTGGGGTCCCAGTGGGGCGCCCCCAGCCCGGTGAAGGCCGGCACCAGGTAGACACTGTGGCCGGCCCGGGTCTGGCGCGCCAGGGCCTCGGTCTCGGCGGCATTCTCGAAGAGCCGCAGGCCATCCCGCAGCCACTGCACCGTGGCACCGGCCACGAAGATGCTCCCCTCCATGGCGTAGGTGGGCCGTCCTTCCAGGCGATAGGCCACGGTGGTCAGCAGGCGGTTGCGCGACAGCGCCGCCGTGTCGCCGGTATTGACGATCATAAAGCAGCCGGTGCCGTAGGTGCTCTTGCCCATGCCCGGACGGAAGCAGGCCTGCCCCACCAGCGCCGCCTGCTGGTCCCCGGCCACTCCGGCGATGGGCGGCTCCGCCCCCAGCCACTCCCGCTCGAGGGTGCCGAAGTCGTCGCTGGAGTCCTTCACCTCGGGCAGCAGCGCCTCGGGGATACCGAACAGCTCGAGCAGCACCGGATCCCAGCGCTGCTCGTGGATATTGAACAGGGCCGTGCGCGAGGCGTTGGTGGCATCGGTGGCGTGGACCCGCCCCCCGGTGAGGCGCCAGATCAGGAAGGTGTCCACGGTGCCGAAGGCGAGCTCGCCGCGCCGGGCCCGCTCCCGGGCCCCCGCCACGTTGTCGAGAAGCCAGGCGAGCTTGGTGGCCGAGAAATAGGGGTCGATCAAGAGACCGGTGCGCGCCTGGACCGCCTCCAGGTGGCCCGCCTCCCGCAGCGCCTGGCAGGCGTCGGCGGTGCGACGATCCTGCCAGACGATGGCATGGTGGAGCACCTCACCGGTCTGCCGGTCCCAGAGCAGGGTGGTCTCCCGCTGGTTGGTGATGCCCACCCCGGCCAGCCGCTCGGGGGGAACGCCGGCCCGGTCGATGACCTCCCGGCAGGTGGCAAGGACGCCCTCCCAGATCTCCTCCGGGTCATGCTCCACCCAGCCATCCCGGGGGAAGTGCTGGGTGAACTCGCGCTGGGCCATGGCCACCCGCCGCCCCTGGCGGTCGAAGAGGATGGCCCGGGAACTGGTGGTGCCCTGGTCGATGGCAAGCAGGTAGTTGGCCATGCAGCCTCCTGATAGAGAGCCTTGCCCGATCATCCCGGCTCCGGCAGGCAGCCGCAAGCACCAGGCCGTGAAAGGGTCGAGGCCGCCCCCGAGACGCGCTATGGTGAAGGCACTTCGACAAGGAAGTGCCACATGCTGACCACCCTCCCCCTGGTCGTCGCCCTGCTGCTGCTGGCCCTGACCCTGGTTGCCCGGGTGCGGACCACCTGGTGGTGGATTCGCGCCGCCGAGTTTCCCCGCCTGCAGCTGGCCCTGCTGGCGGCGGCCCTGACGCCCCTTGCCGCGCTGCCCGACGCTCCCTGGTCCTGGATGACCCTGGGCACCTGCCTGCTGGTGCTCGGCCTTCAGCTTCGCCATGTGCTGCCCTGGACACCGCTCTGGCCCGTCCAGGTCCAGGCCGCGGCGCCGGGCAACGACGAGCGCTGCCTGACCCTGCTGATCGCCAACGTGCTCACCCCGAATCGCAATGCCCGAGGGCTGCTCGACCAGGTTCGCCGACACGACCCCGATCTGGTGCTGACGCTGGAATCCGATGCCTGGTGGCAGGCGCAGCTTGATGCGGCCCTGGAGGCGGAGTGGCCCGAGACGGTGAAGGTGCCGCTGGACAACCTCTACGGCATGCACCTCTACTCACGGCTTCCCCTGGTGGCCCCCCGGGTCGAGTGGCTGATCCAGGAGGACATCCCCTCGATTCACACCGGGGTGCGCCTGCGCTCCGGGCACGAGGTGCACCTCCATGCCCTGCACCCGCGCCCCCCCGCCCCCGGCGAGAGCGAGGAGTCGCTGTGGCGCGATGCGGAGCTGCTGCTGGTGGGCAGGCGCCTCCACGACCAGCCCGCCCCCTGCCTGGTGGCAGGCGATCTCAACGATGTGGCCTGGTCGCGCACCACGCGGCTCTTCTGCCGAGTCAGCGGCATGCTCGACCCCCGCCGCGGACGAGGGATGTTCAGCACCTTCCATGCCCGCTACCCCCTGCTGCGCTGGCCGCTGGACCATGTGTTCGTCAGCGAGCACTTCACCCTGCGCCGGCTGCAGCGGCTCGAGGGCTTCGGCTCGGACCACTTCCCGATCCTCGCCAGCCTCTGCTATCGCCCCGCCCGCGCCGACGAGCATGACACCCCCGAAGCGGATCGGGAGGATCGCCACCGGGCCCGCGCCACGGTCCTCGAGGGCAGGGAGCGCGACCAGGAGTGAGCCGGAAGGCGGCCCGCCGCCTCCCCCGGGCGCGGCAGGGCTCCCCTTGCCGCTTCCGATGCCCGCCCGGCGAACGTCCGCCCCGCCCCTATTCCGGGATACCTCCCCGGGTCAGCGCCGCCGGGTCCAGCAGGCGCTCGAGCTCCTCCCGGGAGAGGTCGGTCTGCTCCTCGGCCACGTCGATGATGGGGCGCCCCGCCTGATAGGCCGCCTTGGCGATGGCCGCCGCGGCGTTGTAGCCGATCACCGAGTTGAGGGCCGTGACCAGGATGGGGTTGCGCGCCAGCGGGCCGGCCAGGCTCTCCTCGCGCACCCGGAAGGTGGCGATGGCGCGGTCGGCCAGCAGCCGCGCGGTGTTGCTCATCAGGGTGATGGAGGTCAGCAGGTTGTGGGCCACCAGCGGCAGCATGACGTTGAGCTGGAAGTTGCCGCTCTGGCCGGCCACCGTCACCGCCGCATCCAGGCCGATCACCTGGGCCGCCGCCTGGGCGGCGGACTCCGGGATCACCGGGTTGACCTTGCCCGGCATGATGGAGCTGCCCGGCTGCAGCGCCTCCAGCTCGATCTCGCCGAGACCCGCCAGGGGGCCGGAGTTCATCCAGCGCAGGTCGTTGGCGATCTTCATGATCACGCAGGCGAGCCCCCTGAGCTGGCCGGAGAGCTCCACCGCGGCATCCTGGGAGGCGAGGCTGGCGAAGAAGCTGTCGTTGGGCGAGAAGGTCAGGCCGGTCTGGGCCGAGAGGTGCGCTGCCACCCGCTCGGCGAACTCCGGATGGGCGTTGATGCCGGTGCCCACCGCCGTGCCCCCCTGGGCCAGTCGGCAGAGCCTGACCTGGGCCGCATCGAAGCGCTCGATGGCCTGGCCGATCTGGCTCGACCAGGCGCCCAGCTCCTGGCTCATGCGCAGCGGCATGGCATCCATCAGGTGGGTGCGCCCGGTCTTGACCACCCCGTCGAGCTCGACGGCTCGGGCATCAATGGTCCCGCGCAGATGCACGAGGGCCGGCCGCAGCCGGCCGGTCAGCTCCAGCGCCGCCGACACATGAATGGCCGTGGGGATCACGTCGTTGCTGGACTGCCCCATGTTGACGTGGTCGTTGGGGCCCACCTCGTCTCCCGCACGGCTGGCCAGGGTGGCAACCACCTCGTTGACGTTCATGTTGCTGGAGGTGCCCGAGCCGGTCTGGAACACCTCCACGGGGAAGTGCTCGTCGTGCTCGCCGCGAATCACCGCCTCGGCGGCGGCGGAGATCGCCTCGGCACGCGCCGGATCCAGCAGGCCCAGCTCCGCATTGACCTGGGCCGCGGCCAGCTTGATGCGGGCAATGGCGTGAATGAAGGCCGGCGGCATCGGCTGCCCCGAGACCCGGAAGTTGTCCACGGCGCGCTGGGTCTGGGCGCCGTAGAGGGCGTCGGCCGGCACCTCCAGCTCTCCCATGCTGTCGTGTTCCTTGCGCATCTTGCTCATGGCGGGCTCCTCGAAGGGGGGTTGAGGCCAGGCTGGCCGGGGTCCGGATTCACCATGGCGCCACCGAATGCGTCCTGCAAGTCCGGCGAGGGATGAGAAAAGCCACGCCGATGTTGCACTGCACAAACGGCTCTGCTATTGTGCAATGCAACAGGGCAGGCAACCTGCTCACTCACACCAGATGAACCAGGAGGTTCGCCATGATGAACGCCTTCAACTTCGACACCAAGCAGTTCGACA
>Ga0209075_1000740_pt1 | contig 31562 bp, 36 predicted proteins | sample Stecom2011_FD_187523 | JGI IMG/M metagenome (GOLD analysis project Ga0209075, IMG submission 187523) | Agricultural soil microbial communities from Utah to study Nitrogen management - Steer compost 2011 (SPAdes) (version 2) | ecosystem: Environmental > Terrestrial > Soil > Agricultural land...
ATTGTAAATTATAATTTTATAAACAGTGAATTGTATGATAATTTAGATGTTTATTTAAATAATAATGAGTTATTAGTTTTTGATAGTGATGCATTAGCTTATAATTATGATCCAAATATATTGGCATATATTCTAAATACTAATGATAATTATTTAACAATACAAATAACTAAAAACTTACTACAAGGAAATCATGATTTTAATTTAACAATAACAAGAGAAAATAATGTTTATAATTTAACCGATATTTATATTTATAAAGAATTAGGAGTTAGTGGTTATTTAGAAGATATTAGATTTACTTTAAGTGATGATGATACTATTTTTGAATATCCAACCATTAGACCATCAGATAGTAATGGTAATCCTTTAACAACAAGCAATTTACCTGATACAAGAGTTTATATTAATGGAATTGATTATGATCATGCTGATGAACTAGGTTATCAACATTTTAGAATTAATGGTAAAGTATCAGATGTTGATTTAGAGCACTTCACACCAATCTTTAGACTGCCACCAGGAGCAATGATATCTAGATTTGATAATGAAACTAATACATGGACTGCTTATTATAATTTATCGGAAGAAGAAAATGACTTAGCAGCAAACTTTATTAGTTTTGATGGTGAAAGTGAAGAGTTAGTAACATATAGAATTAGATCTGAAGATGAAAATGAAGTTATTTATTATCATATAACACTTAGTGATATTAGATATAATTTAACAATAAGATTTAAAGTTTATTATAAGTTTCCTGATGGAAGTATAATTGAGGCTAATGATTTATTATCACCAATTGAAAATGAAGCGATTATTATTAATTTAAAAAACTTAAAATTAATTGAAAATATTACGGATCGTCTTCCAAATCCAAATAAAAATATTATTGAGGATGTTAATGATTTTCCAATTTTACAACAAGGCGATATTATTGGATTAAATAATCAATCAACGTTATTTTACTTTACACCAAATAACTCAACAACAAACTATAGGTTTGGCCGTAATATGTCAGGTGGATATAGTTTTAGTGTTGTAACACCAAAGCACCGTCCAACATCGCCAATTCAAAATGAAAACTTAATCGTAAATAAACGATATAATTATGAAATGTATATGGTGCCAAGAGAATTGACTAATACATTAGATTGGCACACTAACATATACAAACTACCAAAACTTGCCCAAGAGGGCTATCAAGGATATCATTATCATGTTATTAATCCAAGTCAAAACCCAATTATTAGAGAGCTTGCAATTGTTATCTTAAGTGAAACAGCTGATCCCGAATGGGGCTTAAATGATGAGTTTGGTACTTGGGATTAACTAATAGGAGAAAAAGATGCTTTTAGTGTTATAATTAAAAGCATCTTTTAATTTGTTTAAGTAATTATTTTAAAGCAATGCGAATATTTATAAAATATGATAAAATATAGTAAAGATGGAAGGTAGGTTCTTTTATGAAAATATTAATTAGATTTGGCGATTTAATGCTAAAAGGTAAAAATAAAATGTCATTTGTTAATAAGTTAATTCGCCACATAAAAAATAAATTTAAAGATTTAGATGTAAAAATTGAAAACAAAAGAGATCAAGCAGTCATATCGTTTAAAGAAGAAAATTTAAATGAAATTGAAAAAAGACTTACGCAAATACCAGGCATACATTCATATAGTATTATGTATGAAGTAAGTAGAGACTATAATGATGTAATTAGTAAGGCAGTTAAATTATTAGATGAAGAGCTTGAAGAAAATAAAAAGTATAAATTTAAAGTTGAAACTAAAAGAGGCGATAAAAACTTTAAATATCAAAGTTTAGAGTTTACGCAATTAGTCGCTCCAGAAATTTTAAAGAAAACTAAACATGATTTAAAAGTAGATGTAAAAAATCCGGAAGTAACTCTTCATATTAATATTAGATTTGATTCAATATATGTATATTTGACATCAAAACAAGGATTAGGCGGCTATCCAGCAACAATTGCTGGAAAGGGTCTTTTAATGTTAAGTGGTGGGATTGATAGTCCTGTAGCAGGTTTTTTAACAATTAAACAAGGTGTTGATTTAGAGTTAATTCATTTTGAATCAACCCCACTAACACCACTTGAATCAATTAATAAAGTTATTGATCTTGCTACTAAACTAGCAGTATATTTACCTAATAATAGAATTAAATTACATGTTGTCCCATTTTTAAAAATTCATGAGTCATTATTAAATAATGTTGATGATTCATATGTAATTACTATTATGAGAAGAATGATGTATCGGATTGCAGAAAAATATGCAAATGAAAATAATATTGATATTATTGTAAATGGAGACTCACTTGGTCAGGTGGCATCACAAACACTAGCTAGTTTAAAAGTTGTTGAAAATGTTACAAACATTCCAATTATTAGGCCGGTTGCTACATATGATAAACAAGAAATTATTAAAATAGCAAAAGATATTGATACTTACAACATTTCAATTCGTCCATTTAGTGATTGTTGTTCAATTTATGTACCACAAAGACCAGTTATCAATCCAACAATTGAAAAATCAGAATTTGAAGAGACTAAAGATGATTATGATAAATTAGTTAAAGAAACAATTAAAAATATTAAAACTTTAACAATTTATGGTGATACAAAAATTGATTTAAGTATGTACGGGTTTACATTTTTAGAAGCTTTTGAAAGTATGGGTGATAAAAGTTGATTGAATCAAAACAAAATGACCAAATAAAACATATTAAAAAATTAAGTCAAAAAAAATATCGTGACGAACATAATGAGTTTGTTGTTTTTGGTGAGCACTTAATTGAAGAAGCGGAAAAACATGGAAATGTTAAAATAATATATACAACTAATAATGCTAAAAAAGGAATTTTAATAACAAAAGATCTAATGAATACATTAAGTCAAACTAAAACAGCCTATGAAAGATTAGCGATTGTTGAAAAAGTTAATAAAAATATTAATAGTAATAAAGTTTTAATATTAGAAGATATTCAAGACCCATCAAATGTTGGAGCACTTTTAAGGAGTGCATCTGGTTTTGGTTTTAAAAAGGTAATTTTATCCGAAAAATGTGCTGATATTTATAATGATAAAGCAATTAGAGCATCACAAGGAGCAATTTTTCATCTAGATATAAAAAGATATGAAAATATATATGATGAAATAAAAGCCTTAAAAGATGCTGGTTATATGATGTTAGCTGCCGATACTGAAGGTAATGCAACGCAAAATTATGGTAATTTGGTTGCTTTAATATTAGGTAATGAAGGTAGCGGAATAAGTGATGAGGCAAAATTACTTGCTGATAGTACAGTTTCAATTAAAACTGAGACGATTGAAAGTTTAAATGTGGCTATAGCAGGCTCAATTTTGATGTATGAATGGAGTTATCGATGAAAATAGTAGGATATGCAGATTTTAATGGAAGAACGCTTGAAGCTCAAATTGAAGTCGCTAAAGAAATTGGTTTAGATGAGTTTATTTTAAGATATGTAGATGACAATAATATTTTAGATTCAGAAGTTAATGTTAAAGAATTGTCTAAAGAACTTAAATTTAATCGTTTGGGTATTTATGCTATTGATCCATTAATTTTTTCTAATGATATTACTGAAGATGTTTTTGAAAAGTATGAAAAAGCAATTGCTTTATCAAATGAACTAAGGGTAAGTAATGTTGTTTTTAGACTTCCTAAAATTAATAATGTTATTAATGAGTATGAAGAAATAGCTAAACTAATTAATCCTTTAGTTGAATTGGCACGTAAAAATAATAAAGTGCTTTTAATAGAGCATAAAAACATTACAACAAGTAATATTGCTTATATATTAAAGAAAGTAAATTCTAAAAACTTAGAAGTTATTTTTAGTCCAAGTGATGCAATTTTAAATAACGATTCACCTTTAGCAGGTTATCGGGTTTTAAAAACCGATTTTAATCTTTTTATAGCAAACGATATTGATTCAATTAATAATCCAGAACTATTAGGTTATGGCAGGGTTGATATTATTGATATATTTAAAAGAATGCGCCGTGATAAATACCGCGGTAATGTAATGATTGATGAAAACTTTGTTAATTTATATAATAATGAAGAAATAAAAAAAGTTCCTTTAATAAAGAAACTTTTTCAAAGAAAATCATTATTTGATAAATATATGGAAGGTTATGCTTTAAGACTGTTTCCAGACAATAAAGAAAAAGTTCCTACACTATGTGATATTTATCAAAATCAAATTAAAATTATTAAAATTGTTTTTAATCAGTAGATGGTAGTTCAAATGCTGGTTTAGCATTTGGAAGCTCATCATATAATTTTTCTGTAAATAATACGCCTTCTAAATGATCGTATTCATGTTGGAAAACAATTCCTACATAACCGTCTAGTCCTAATTCAATTGGAACTACTGTGTTAGCATACGGATCAAAGTGGTGAGCTTTTAACATTATTTTATTATAACGTGGTGTTAAACCTTCGGTTTCTCTAACAACGCTTAAACAACCTTCACCACCTGGCAAATAGATGTTATCTTTTCCGATAACTTCTAAAGTAGGATTAATTAATAAATATTCATATAAAATACCATCAAAACCATAAAAATGTACAACAAATAGTCGTTTTGAAATGTTTAATTGCGGTGCAGCAATACCAACAGCTGGTCTTAAGTTATACTTTTCTGCAATTTCTTCATCTTGAGAATTTTTAACAAATTCTAACATTTCAAGTAATAATTTTTTATCGTTATTTGATAAAGGTAGACTAACCTCTTGTGCGCGTTTATTTAATGTAGGATGTCCTTCTACAATAATATCGTCCATTAAAATCATTTTTTTCACCTCTTACTTTTAATATTATAACACAAAGGATTGATAATATATGCGGATTGATAAGTTTTTAGCAAATTTAAAATATGGTTCAAGAAGCGATATAACTAAAGCTGTTAAAAAGGGTTTAGTAAAAATTAATAAAAAAACAATTACTAATAGTCATATAAAAATTGACCCTAATAAAGATTTAGTTTATTTTAATGATGAATTAGTTAAATATTATGATGAATTAAACATTATGTTATATAAACCAGAAGGTTATCTATCTGCTAATAGTGATTTAATGCACAAAGTTGTACTTGATTTAATTGATGGTGAGTTTTATAGATATGATTTAAAAATTGCTGGTAGATTAGATCTTGATAGCGAAGGGTTGTTAATTTTAACTAAAAGTGGTAAGTTTGCTCATTTTATTACAAGTCCTAATAATAAAATAAAAAAAGTATATGAAGTTATAATTGATGAACCAATTAATAATGCAAATACATTATTAGATGGTGTTATAATTAAAGATGGTAAAGGAAATGATTTTAAAGCAAAAGCATTATCATTAGAAAAAATTAATGATAATACTTATATAATAACAATTGATGAAGGAAAGTTTCACCAAGTTAAAAGAATGTTTAAGGCATTAAATACTAATGTAATAAACTTAAAAAGAATTCAAATTGGTAATTTAAAATTAGAAGGTTTAAATCCTGGTGAATATCGTCTTTTTAGAAAGGATGAATTATTATGATAGATTTAATTAACTTAGTAGATAATTATATTGATAATATTAAAAATACTAAATTATATTTAGACTATGTTAATATAAGTAATAGTAATAAAGTTAAATATAAAAAAGATTTAGAAGAATTAACTGAGTTAAAAATTAAATTTGATGATGTCATTAAAGTTGGAAAATTTCATCCTGATTTTAAAGAAGTAACTAAAAAATATCAAGAACATAGAATTAAATATTATAGTAAAGAAGATATTGTTTTAGAAAAAGAATTATCAAATAAATTGTTAAAAGAATTAAACAATTTTATTAAAGAAATCACTAATTCAATATCAAAGCATATACCAGTATCAAATGAATTAGGGTTTGTTGAAAAAGTAAAAGGAGGGTCTTCTTGTGGAAGTAACTAGAATGGGATATATTGTTTACCATAAAGGTAATCAAGTATTAAAAAGACTTGAAAAAATGCCAGTAAATATTGCTTATACTTCAAAGAAGTTAGGATATACAGTTTTTTATGGTGAAAAAGAACAAGAAAAAAATTATTTTGGCCAACTAAGAAAGGTTAGAGGTTTTATTAAACTAGAACAATCAGATATATTTGATGAAGAGACCAATTTTACTTTAAATAGTATTGAGTAGATTTAATATATGGAAAATAACTGGTGTTAAGCAAATATACTTGACATCAGATTTTTTATGTGTATAATATAAAGAGTAAAATGAAAGAAAGTGAGTGAATTAAATGGCAGTTAAAATTAGATTACAACGTTACGGATCAAAAAAGAATCCTTTCTACCGTGTGGTTGCTAGTGAATCAAAATCACCAAGAGATGGAAGATTCTTAGAAATTATTGGTACATATAATCCATTAACAGATGATGTTAAAATTGATGCAGAAAAAGTAGAAAAATGGATATCAAATGGAGCAAAACCAACAGATACAGTAAGAAGTTTATTTAAAAAATATCAAGTTTTAGATAAATAATAAAGGGGGGAGTAAAAATGGCAGTAAATTTTGAAATGTTAATTAAAAACATGATTAAGCCATTGGTAATGAACCCTAAAGATGTTGTTGTGCAAATTTTGGATGAAGATTTAGAAAATGTAACCATTCAAGTTATGGTTAATGAGGAAGATTTGGGACGAGTTATTGGTAAAGGTGGAAGAATAGCAAGTGCAATTAGAACAATTGTTTATGCTGGAGCTGCTAAAGAAAATAAACGTGTTCAAATTAATATTGATTCATTTTAATTATGTATGAAATTGGCGTAATTACAACAACACATGGCATTAAGGGCGAAGTAAAAGTAAAAGACTTAAGTGATTTTAATCGTTTTGTTAAAGCTGAAAAAGTCTTTATTATATATAACGATGAAAAAATCAATTTGGAAATTGAAAATGTTAAAAGCCAAGCTAAAAACTTAATTGTTAAATTTAAGGAATTTAATAATATTAATGAAGTATTAAATTTCAAAGGTTTAAAAATTTATAGTGAAGAAAGAGCAGAGCTTGAAGAAGGCGAATATTATTTTGAAGACTTATACTATTTAAAAGTATATGATCATGAAAATAACTTTATCGGCACTGTTACAGAGATTATGGACCTTCCTCATGGTGAAGTAATTGTTGTAACTAATAAAGAGGAAAACAAAAGACATTTAATCCCTTTTGTTGATGAATTTATTGTAAGTGTTGATGATGAAAAAATCATTATAAAACCAATTGAGGGATTATTATGATTATTGATATTGTGACAATTTTTCCAAACTTTTTCAATGAGTTTTTAACAACATCAATTGTTAGAAGAGCAATTGAAAAAGAAAAAGTTATCATTAATGTTCATGATTTAAGAGACTATAGTGATAATAAACATAAACAAATTGATGATACTCCTTATGGTGGTGGTGTTGGAATGTTAATGACTTTCCCACCGTTTTATCGGATTATTAATAAACTGAAAAAAGAAAATAGTAAAGTAATTTTCTTAACACCACAAGGAAAACTATTTAATCAAGAAAAAGCGGTTAGTCTTTCAAATGAAGAACATTTGATTTTACTTTGTGGACACTATGAAGGTGTTGATGCTAGAGTACTTGAGTTAGTTGATTATGAAATATCAATTGGTGATTATGTACTTACTGGTGGTGAAATACCAGCAATGATAATGGCGGATGCCATTGTTAGGTTATTACCTGGGGTTATAATGGAAGAGTCACACAAGGAAGACTCTTTATCAAATGATCGGTTAAAATATCCCCAATATACTAAACCAGAAGAATTTATGGGATATAATGTCCCAGAAGTATTGAGAAGTGGTCACCACGGTAATATTGCTAAATACCGTGAGTTAATGGCTTTAAAGACCACAATTGAAAAAAGACCGGATTTAATTGAAAAAACTCCTTTAACAAAAAGGGAAGTAGAGATACTGAAATCGAATAAATAAAAGACCTTTGTTCCGCTGACTAATATGTTAAGAGCAAAGCAAAAAGAAAGAGGAATTAATATGTCAAAATTAAAAGGACAAGACTTACTTAATAAAGTAACAGAATCTTATTTAAAAGATGTTCCAGCATTCCAAGCTGGAGATACAGTACAAGTAAATGTTAGAATTAAAGAACAAAATCGTGAAAGAATCCAAATGTTTGAAGGTTTAGTTATTAAACGTCAAGGTAGTGGAATTTCAGAAACATTTACAGTTAGAAAAGTTTCGTACGGTGTTGGTGTAGAAAGAACTTTCCCAGTACACGCTCCAATTATTGAAAGCATTAATGTAACAAGAAGAGGTAAAGTTAGAAGAGCTAGATTATTCTACATTAGAACATTATCTACAAAAGCAGCCCGTATTAAAGAAAAAAGATAAATTAAAGATAAAAATAGCTTGCCTAATGAAAAAGGCAGCTATTTTTTTCATTTTGATGAAACAAAGCTTACAAAATTTACCGTAATCTTGAAGGGATTAGTTTTTTATGGTAAAATTATAGATAGTAAAAGGGGTGATCATATGAGTAACAATGCAACTATATATGATGTTGCGGGAGCAGCAGGGGTTAGTTTAGCTACCGTTTCAAGAGTTTTAAACAATCCTGAAAAAGTAAAAAAGGAAACTAGAGAGCGCGTTTTAAAAGTAATTAAAGAGTTAGAATACCGTCCAAACGTGATTGCTAGGGGATTAGCAAGTAGAAAAACGACAACGATTGGCGCGATTGTTTCCGATATGACAAGGTCTTCTATCGCTGAGATGTTGGGGGGCATAAGCGATATTGCGACAAAATATAAATACTCAATTAAATTATTTACTATTCACGAAGATACAGATGTTGAAGATGCATTGCAAAATATAGTAGCGGAACAAGTTGATGGAATTTTATATTTAAATGATGAGATGCCTGATGAAAAAGTAGAAAAAGTTAAAGAGGTATTTAATTCTAACAATATTCCTTTTGTATTTGCTAATGTTGCTTCAGATGATGAAACAGTCCCCGTAGTAAGTATTGATTATAAAAAGGCTAGTTTGGAGTTAACTAATCTTTTAATTAATCATAATATGAAAGATATATATATGTTGTCAACACGAAGAAAATATTCAACTAACCTTTTAAAAGAAGAAGGTTATAAAGAAGCTATGGAAGCTGCTGGATTAGAACCAAAGATTTTTAGAACCAGTGGTGATACAAAGATAAACCGTCCGCACTTTGAGTCATTCTTTGATGATAAAAATGTTGATGGAGGGATTGCTGTAAGAGATTCAATTGCCGTTTCGTTTATGAACATTGCAATTGAAAATGGTAAAACAGTTCCGGAAGATTTAGTTATTGCAGGTTTCCAAAACACAAAATATGCAGAACTTGCAAGACCACGTTTAACATCAATTGATATTCCAGTTTATGATATTGGAGCAATCTCAATGCGATTACTAACAAAAATGATGCAAAAAGAACCAGTTGATGAAATTAAAATTACTCTTCCACACCGAATTATTTACCGCGAATCAACAAAAAATTAATCAATCTGTGAACTATTATAGTAGAGATTAGTAAACCTAAAACAGAGATCTTATGATGGTGGAACATAAGAAGAAAACTAAGGCTTGAATTACAAATAGGGAGATTACTTTAAACTAATGAGTGCTAGATATATTATCTAGAACTAAGGTGGTACCGCGTATTTTAACTACGTCCTTAGCTTTTTAAGGATGTAGTTTTATTTTTATTTAAAAAGGAGTTATGGAAAATGAATTTATATGAAGAGTTACAATGGCGTAATTTAATAAAAGATGTATCGGATGAAGAAAAAGCTCAAAAGTTTTTGAATGAAGATAGTATTAAATTTTACTGTGGATTTGATCCTACAGGTAAATCATTAACAGTTGGACATTTAGTTCAAGTTGTTAGAATGCGATTATTACAAAATTATGGTCATACCCCAGTTGTCTTAATTGGTGGAGCAACCGGACTAATTGGTGATCCAAGAGCAACCTCAGAAAGAGAGTTACTAACTTTAGAAGAATCACTTAAAAATGCGGAATTAATTAAAACCCAAATGACAAGATTCCTTGATCCAAAAAACACAATCTATGTTAATAACAATGATTGGATTAAAGAAATTGATATGATAACATTTTTAAGAGATTACGGAAAACATTTTAATATAAATTATATGTTAGCTAAAGAAACTGTACAATCAAGATTAGAAACAGGAATAAGTTATACTGAGTTTTCATATATGCTAATCCAAGCGATTGACTTTTTAAAGTTGTATAAAGAAAAAGATGTAAAACTTCAATTTGGTGGTTCAGATCAATGGGGTAACATAACAACAGGTCTTGAACTAATTAGAAAAGAATTAGGTAAAAATGATGCTTTTGGACTATCAAGCCCACTACTTTTAAAATCAGATGGTGAAAAGTTTGGTAAAAGTGAATCAGGCGCGATTTGGTTAGATGAAGAATTAACATCACCATATGAGTTATACCAATACTTTTTAAATACAAATGATAATGATGTATCTAACTATTTAAAAGCATTAACACTATTAAGTGTTGATGAGATTAAAAGGTTAGAACAAACAGTAATTGATAATCCAGGTGCAAGAGAAGCTCAAAAAGTTCTTGCAAGTGAAGTTGTTAAATTTGTTCACGGAGAAGATGCATTAAACGAAGCTTTATTAGTAACTGAGGCTCTTTTTACAGGAGAGTTTAATAACTTATCTGAGCGTGCATTTAAAGGTTTAGAACAAACTTTAGATACTATAACAGTCGAAAAACAAACATTATTAGTACATGCACTAGTTGAACTAAAATTAGCAAGTTCAAATCGCGAAGCAAGAGAGTTTATTAAAAATGGTGCTATTTCATTAAATGGCGAAAAAATTACTGATACAAATTATGAAATAAATAAAGATTTATCATTTTATAATAAATATATAATTGTAAAGCGAGGAAAAAGACGTAACGGTCTTTTAATAGTTAAATAACATGGATGTTATTTTATATAACCCTTTATCTAAAGCTGGTAATAATAAAAAAATAGCTGAAAAGATCGTTAAGAAGTTAAATAAGAAAAACATTGAAACTGAAATAGTTGATATTACTAAAATAGATGATGTTAACGAATTTTTGACTACGCATCAAAAGGCTAAAAGGTTTATAATTGTTGGTGGTGATGGAACACTAAATGTGTTAGCAAATACAATTAAGGATGTTAATATTAAACAAGATATTTATTTGTATAAAGCTGGATCTGGTAATGACTTTGCAAGAAGTTTAAAACAAAAAGGAAAACTAATATCGATTAAAGAATATTTTTACAACTTACCAGTTGTTAAATTTGAAGATAAAGAAAAAGTTTTTTTAAATGGCATAGGTCTTGGTCTAGATGGATTAGTAGTTTATAAAGTTAATCAATCAAAAGCTAAAAACAATAAAGCCAACTATTTTAAAAATGCAATAATAGGGTTTAAAGAATATAAGCCCAATGTTTCTAAAGTTATAGTAAATAATAAAACAATTGACATTAAGAAAACTTGGTTTGTTGCTGTTATGAATGATAAATACTTTGGTGGTGGCATGAAATTAGCACCAAAGGCAAGCAGAGATAAAAATGAGTTAAGTTTAGTAATCGTTAAAGACGTTCCAAAATGGTTGTTGTTTTTAATCTTTCCAACGATTTATTTAGGAATTCATACAATGTTTAAAAGATATATAAAAATTATTAAAACAAACGAGGTAAGTATTACCTTTGAAGAAAGTCAGTATCTTCAAATTGATGGTGAGGATTACAAAGACATAAAACATGTAAACGTTACACATAGTATATAACAAGAAACGCATCTATTCCTATGTTATAATAAATTTAGACATAAGAAAAGGAGCGTTTTTTATTATGAAAATAGGAACAATTAAAGAACTTATGGAAGGAGAATTTCGGGTTGGATTATCAGCTGCAAGTGTCAGCGATTTAGTCGATTCAGGCCATGAAGTATTAGTTGAAAGTGGTGCAGGATTAAACTCAGGAATTACAGATGAAAAATATAAAAAAGCTGGAGCTAGAATTGTTAGTACAGCAAAAGAAGTATGGGATGAAGTTGATGTTATTGTTAAGGTTAAAGAACCTTTACAATCAGAATTTAAATATTTTAAAAAAGACTTAATTATATTTGCATATCTTCACTTATCAGCACATAAAGATTTAACAGAAGCATTAATTAAAGCAGGTTCAACTGCAATTGCTTATGAAACAATTCAAACTGATACAGGTGAACTTCCAACACTAAAACCAATGAGTATGATTGCCGGTAAAATGAGTGCAATTATTGGTTCAGAATATTTACAAAAAACTAAAGGCGGTAGCGGTGTTTTAATTTCAGGATTACCTGGTGTTAAAAGAGCTAATGCTGTTATAGTTGGGGCTGGAAACGTCGGTGTTAACGCCCTTGAGATGTTAGTTGGACTTGGTGCAAATGTAACAATCTTAGATGTTAATGTTGATGCTCTTGCTAAATTAGAACAAATTTATGGTAATAAAATTGAAACATTATTTAGTAATTCATCAAACCTAAGAAAAGCAATTACTAATGCTGATTTAGTTATTGGCGCTGTATCTTTACCAGGAGCATCAACACCACAATTAATTAAAAAAGCATATTATAAAGATATGAGAAAAGGTAGTGTTATTGTTGATGTGGCAATTGACCAAGGTGGGTCAACAGAAGTAAGTAAGCCAACAAGTCATGAGAATCCAACCTTTGTTGTAGATGGGATCTTACATTATTGTGTACCAAATATTCCAGGTGCAGTTCCATTAACAGCAACCGAAGCATTAAATAATGCAACAATCTTTTATATTAAAATGATTGTTAATAAAGGTTTAGATAAAGCGATTGCTGACAATATTGAATTAAAACGTGGCGTTAATATTCTTAACGGTGAAGTATCACATGAAGCAGTTGCAAAATCATTAAATTTAGAATTTAATTCAATTGATTAAACTGATAAGTGCTAGAATTCTAGCACTTATTTTTTTATATAAAAAAATGACATCAAGTGATGTCATTTAATCTTTTATCTTTTTCTACCTAAACCAACTTTATGGTAGACTTTATTAATTTTTCTTTGTGCAAGTAATTTAGCACGTTTCATACCTTGATTTAAGATTTCATCTAATTCTTTAGAATTAATAATTTGATTATATTTATCTTGAATTGGTTTTAATTCGTTAACTACAACCTCAGCTAAATCATTTTTAAAAGTGCCGTAATTACTATTTTCATATTTTAATTCTAAATCTTTAACACTTATATTAGTTAAGGATGAATAAATTGTTAGTAAGTTTGATATTCCAGGTTTATTTTCTTTGTCATATTTAATTAAAGCTTCAGAATCAGTTACAGCAGATTTAATTTTATTTTTAACTTGATTTAAATTATCTACTAATAAAATATAGTCTTTTTCTGATTTGTCAGCACTTTTACTCATTTTTGCTTCAGGATTTTGCAGTCCCATAATTCGCGCACCAGTTTTTGGATATATTGCTTCAGGAATAGTAAAAGTATCACCATATAAATGGTTGAATCTTTGGGCAGCTGTTTTTGTTAGTTCTAAATGTTGTTTTTGGTCATCGCCAATTGGTACATAATTAGCATCATATAATAAGATATCTGCAGCCATTAATGCTGGATATGTTAAAAGTGAAGTTCTAATTGCTTCTTCCTGGTTAGCCTTTTTTTCTTTATATTGGATCATTCGTTCCATTTCACCAACATAAAGGGTTGATTCCATAATATATGCTAATTCAGCATGTTCACTAATCTCAGATTGAACAAAAATATTTACCTTTTCTGGATCAAGTCCACAAGCAATATAAAGTGCTGCAATACTTTTAATATTTTTTCTTAAATTTATTCGATCTTGTGGGGTTGTTATTGCATGTAGATCAGCAATAAAGATAAAGAATTCAGTATCGTCTAATTCATCTTGTAGTTTAACAAATTGTTTGATTGCTCCTATATAGTTTCCAATCGTTAAATCACCAGTTGGTTTAATACCAGATACTAATTTTTTCATTGTTGTTTCTCCCTTCTTATTAAAATAAAAACGCCCTTAGATAATTAAATATCTAAGGACGAATTAAATTCGCGGTACCACCTTAGTTCTAGTTTAAACTAGCACTTTAGTTGATTAAGTTATACGCTAGAGGGCCCAAATTTATTTTTATTCATTAAGTGGCTTCCACCATCCCACTTTCTCTATTAATGAAATTTTAAAATAAACCTTCCTCATCATTGCTAATTAATTATATCTTAATTATCTTTTTCTGTCAATGCTTTTTCTAGTTCATCAACTAAGAAATTAAATCTTTTAATTACTGCTAAATATGGATCTTTTGTTGTTAAATCAGCACCAGCATCTTTAGCTTGGTTAACTGGGAAATCACTTCCACCTGATTTTAATAAAGATTTATATTTTTCAAATGCATCTTTCTTTCCATATTTAATATCATTATAAATTTTTAATGACGCACTGTAAGATGTTGCATATTGGTAAACATAAAATGGTGTGTAGAAGAAGTGAGGGATATATGCCCAAACATATTGTTTACCTTTTTCTTCTGTAATATCTAAATCATAATAATGTTTATACAAATCAACCATAATTTTTGATAACACATCAGCATTTAAAGGTACTTGGTTATCAACAAGTTTTGATGCTTCATATTCATATGTTGCAAACAATGTTTGACGGAAGAATGTCCCCATAATACCATCAATAGCTGTTTGTAATAAAGCAATTCTTTGGTTGTTGTCAGTTACATTTTTTAATAAATGATCAAGTAATACGTGTTCATTAAATGTTGATGCAATCTCAGCAACAAAAATTGTATAACGAGCAATTGGCATTGGTTGGTTATTGTTTGAAAATAGTGAATGAGCACTGTGTCCAGCCTCATGTGCTAATGTAAAGACACTATCTAATGTATTATCATGATTTAATAAAATGTAAGGATGGAATCCATACATTGTTGATGAATAACCACCTGTTCTTTTACCATCTTTTGGTAAAACATCAACAAATCCATCTGCTAAAGCTTCTTTTTGGTACTCAACAAATTCTTCATCCATACCTTCAATTGATTCAAAGAAAAGTTTCTTTGATAATTCATAATCATAAACAGTATCATCTTTAGCTAAATGCATAAAGCGATCATAAGTATGATATTTTTCTAAACCTAAATGCTTTTTTCTTAAGCGGATATATTTCCTAACACCTTCAGTGTTTTCATAAACCGTATCCTTTAAATTATGGAAAACATCTTTTGGAATGTTATTACCAAATAGAGCAGCATCTAATGCACTTTCATAATTTCTTGAACGACTTCTTGCTGCTGCTTGTTGTAAAACTAAATTGTAAATATTTGCAAAAGTCGCTTTATTATCTTCATAACGTTTAAAGACTGCTTCAAATATTTTTCTGCGGTCTTCAGTTGATTCAGCATTAGCAATTAAACTACGGTAAATTGCTGGTGTAACTTTAATAGTCTCTCCACTGTCTAATGTAACTTCTTCATCTTTAGCATCGACAATTGATACAGCTTGATAAAGATTAGAAGGAATTCCTGTTGTAGGAGCAAAGTTTGAAAGGATTTGTTCTTGATCAGCACTTAAAACATGTTTTTGTTGACGGAAGAGTTTTTCCATTGGGAAAATGTAGTTTTTTAAGAAATCATCACGATTTAAAAAATCCATTACTTTTTCTTTTCCTAAACTTAAAATTTCTGGATTTGACCACGCAGTTTTTTGGCTTAACTCATTAACAGTAATAATAACTTGTTGTTGCATAGTTTGCTTTTCAAGATCTTTTAAGTTTAAATCACTTGCTAAATGCGCATAACCGTATAGGCGATAAAAAAGTTTATTAGCATTTTCTTCTAGCTTGAAAAATGCTAAAAAATCTTCATAATTACTTAGTTTATCTCTATAACTTGCAAGAGTGGGAATAAGTGACTTTAATTTTTCTAAATCCTTTTTCCAATCCTCTTCATTTTTATAAAATTCATCTAAATTCCAATTTGACATCTTTCCACCTCTATTTTTAACGTTACTAATTATTATATAACTTATTTAAGATAATTCCAAGTAATATAGAATAAAATGCCCAAAAATCCCGATTCGCACTTGATAAATAACGATATAAACGTTATAATTAGAGTGTATATTTATACATACCTAAAGAAGGAGGGAAATGTTCATGATTAAAATTTATACTACTCCAAGTTGCTCTTCATGTCGTAAAGCAAAAAAATGGCTTGACAAATACATGATTGAATATGTTGAAAAGAACATTTTCACTCAACCGATTACTGATGAAGATATCGAAACAATGTTACAAAATGCAGAAAATGGGTTTGATGATATTATCTCTACAAGATCTAAAGTTTTTAGAGAAAAAGACTTAGATATTGAAGATATGTTAATGAGTGAATTAAAAGATTTCATTAAAGAAAACCCAAGTGTTTTAAAAAGACCAATTATTGTAGATGAAACAAGATTACAAGTTGGTTATAATGAAGAAGAAATTAGAATTTTTATCCCTCGTAAATTAAGGGAAAAAATTATGCAAATAGATGTTTCCAATGAAAATAGTGAAGAGTACGAAAAAGTCGTCAATGAGTATTTGGAAGAAAAAAGAAATAAAATAGATTAAAAAAAGTTTAATTACCTAATTTGGCAATTAAACTTTTTAAATATAGATATATATTATTTTTTAGTAAAGAGTGCTTTTTCACTCTTTCTTTTTGTTTTAACGTACTCAATATTGTTATCTTTTAAAAACTTTTTAAAGATCTTTTCACCTTCATCATAATCATGATACTCAAATTCAGTTTCATAATCAACAATGCCGTGATAATCACAACGATCAAAAAATAAAGTGCCATCAAGATAAGGAATTGATACACGATAATTATCTAGTGAGGCTAAAAAAGTAACATCATAGTTAACATCATTAAAAAACACACTTGTATTAAAGCCATTTTCAATCATGTCTAAAGCCTGTTCTTTACTTAGAAGAACATGATTTTCAAATGCTCCAACATCACTTTGTTTTTTTAAAGTTACTTTATAACGGTCACCTCTTTGTCTAATTCTTAGTACCGTTTTGTTATTACTTAAATCATAATTGTCTGTGTCAAAATAATAATTTGTTTGTTTGAAGATATTATCCTTTATCTCAAAGGCTTCTATTAACTCTAAATACTTACCTTCGCTAATAGAAGTTTTAAATTCAATTTCCATATTTGATTCTTGAACCACTTTAGCACCTCCCGTATAAGTCATTTGTAATTATATCAAATTAATGTAATTTTACCAAATAAAACGTTTACATTGGGCTGTTAGTTTTTAATAATTGAAAAAGTTTCGATAAGTGTTATAATATAGATGGAAAAACCAAAACAAAGGGAGGAATTTAAAAATGGCAATTAAAATCGCTATTAACGGTTTCGGCCGTATTGGTCGTTTAGCATACCGTCTTTTATCAGAAGATCCAACATTTGAAGTTGTTGCTCTTAACGATTTAACGGATGCAGAAACACTAGCATATTTATTAAAGTATGACTCAGCTCATGGTGTGTTCGCAAAAGATGAAATTTCACACGGTGAAGGATTTATTAAACATGGAGATAAAGAAATTAAAATCTTCAGCGAAAAAGATCCAAAAAACTTACCATGGAAAGAGTTAGAAGTTGATGTAGTATTAGAATGTACAGGTATCTTTACATCAGAAGAAAAAGCAAACTGGCATGTTGAAGCAGGTGCGAAAAAAGTTATCGTAAGTGCTCCAGTATCAGGTGAAACAGCAAAAACAATCGTATACAATGTAAACGATGATATTTTAGATGGTTCAGAAACAGTAATTAGTGGTGCTTCATGTACAACTAACGCTTTAGCACCTGTTGCTAAAGTATTAAACGATGAGTTTGGAATTGTTAAAGGATTTATGACAACAATCCACGCTTATACATCAGACCAATCATTAATGGATCAACCACACAAAAAAGGAATTTACTCACGTCGTGGACGTGCAGCTGCAGCTAACATTATTCCAAGTTCAACAGGTGCAGCAAGAGCTATCGGTTTAGTAATGCCTGAATTATTAGGTAAATTAGACGGAACAGCTTTAAGAGTTCCAACAATTACAGGTTCAGTTGTTGACTTAACAGTTGAATTAGAAAAAGAAGTAACTGTAGAATCAGTTAACGCAGCTATGAAAAAAGCAGCTAACGATACATTAGAATATACAGAAGATCCAATCGTATCAAGTGATGTTATCGGAAACACACACGGTTCAATCTTTGATGCTAATACAACACAAGTTATGACAGTTGATGGAAAACAATTGGTTAAAATTATGACATGGTATGACAACGAAATGAGTTATACTGCACAATTAATTAAAACAGCTAGAAAAGTAGCAGGACAAATTAAATAATTTTTATTTATAACAATATTAAGGTGAAAATGTAATGTTTTCACCTTTTTTTGTTATAATACACATGGTGATAATATGTGGGATGAAATATTAAACAAAGAATTTAGCAAGCCTTATTTTAAAGAGTTAATTGCTAAGGTAGATAATGAATATAAAACTAAAACAATTTATCCAAAGTGGGAAGATATTTTTAATGCTTTTAAATTAACTAAATATAGCGATTTAAAAGTAGTAATTATGGGACAAGATCCATATCATGGTAAAAATCAAGCACATGGACTTGCTTTTTCAACGCTAGATACTAAAATTCCAAAAAGCTTAATTAATATTAAAAAGGAATTAGAAAATGATTTGGAAATTAAAACAACAAACAATAATAATTTATCTAATTGGGCAAGGCAAGGAGTTTTATTATTAAATACAATTCTAACAGTGGAAGAAAAAAAGCCCCTTTCACATGCTAATATTGGATGGGAAACTTTTACTTTAAATATATTTAAAGAAATTACTGAAATTGATAAGCCATTAGTATTTATTTTATGGGGTAAAAATGCTGAAAGATATGAAAAGTATATTACTAATAATAAACACTTAGTTATTAAATCATCACATCCTTCACCATTTTCAGCAAGAATTAGTTTTTTTGGATCTAAACCATTTTCTAAAACTAATGATTATTTAATAAAAAATAATATAAAACCAATTGATTTTAAAATTTAAAAACAAAGGGTATTTAAATGATAAAGCCTTCAAAACTTAATAAAGGTGATAGGGTTGCAATAGTTAGTTTATCATCAGGAATATTAGGAGAAAAAGCATTAGAAAAACAATTAAATATTGGCATTAAAAGATTAAAATCAATGGGAGTTGAACCCGTTTTTATGAGTAATGCTCTTAAAGGGATAGATTATATTAAAAATAATCCGCAAAAAAGGGCAGAAGATTTAAAAGCTGCATTTAAAGATGACTCTATTAAAGCAATCATTTGTGCTATTGGTGGCGATGATACTTATAAAACAATTCCTTTTTTAATGGATGATTTTAAATTTTAAAATTTAATTTTAACTAAACCGAAAATATTTGTTGGCTTTTCTGATTCAACAAATAATCATTTAATGTTAAATAAATTAGGGCTTATAACTTATTATGGCCTAAACTTTTTATCAGACATTTGTGAATTACAAGATGAAATGATTCCATATACTAAAAGGAGTTATGAAAGATTCTTTACTATTAAAACCATTTATGAATTAAAATCAAGTCTCACTTGGTATTTAAATTGAAAAGAATATAATGATAATCAAATTGGTTTTCCTTTAGTTTCCAAAAAAGAAAATAAGGGTTATGAGTTTTTTAATGGTAAAGGAATTATTGAGGGTGTTTTTTGGGGCGGATGCTTAGAAAGTATTTTTGATATTTACACAAGCGAAAGATATAATGATCAAAGATCTGTTTATGAAAAATATAATTTAATACCAAGCCCAGACTTTTTTAAAGATAAAATTTTATTTTTAGAAACAAGTGAAGAAAAACCAAAACCAGAAAAGTTTGCAAAAATGATTGATCTATTAATTAAAGAACAAATATTAATAAATATAAAATGTTTATTAGTATGCAAACCTGATGATGAGATTTATTATGATGAGTATAAAGAGATATTAACAAAAAAGACTAAGGAATTAAACCTTCCTTTTGTATATAATTTAAACTTTGGTCAAGAATTACCAAGGAATTTTATACCTTATGGTATTAAAGGGGAAGTTGATTTTAAACAAAGAAAAATATTTATAAATGAAAATATTTTTAAAAATTAGTAATAATAATATTTAAATTGAGTTAATTAATTTTATAATATAAATTATGTAGTATAATAAGTAAGTAAAACAGAGTAATTAGAAAGCGTAAAGTGTTTAGTCATGGGATGTTGGGCTAAAACGAACCACTAATGGGCGATTTTCTAATGCATCCGCTGGCAATAATCAGTGGATCTCTTTAAATAAAAGGAGGTCATTTTTTATGGAAATGAAAAAAGTAACGTTTGCTACAATGTTAGCAGCAATATCAGTTGTAATAGATATATTGGTAAAAAACTTAATAGGAACCAATACAATTGGTACGGCATATTATGCAATTCCTATTTTAATAGCTGCTATCTTTTTAGGGTTTAAGTATAGTGTAGTTATTGCTATCTTAGCTGATGCGGTTGGGGTAATTCTTGCTGGACAACCCTTTTTACCACTATTTATGGTAGGACCAATTTTATGGGGGTTAATTCCAGGGCTATTTTTAAACAAAAAAAGTAACTTACTAAAAATTATTTTAGTTGTTTTTGGAACACATCTTTTAGTAACAACTGCAAATAGTTTTGCTTTATACATCCACATTCACAAATCATTTGCAGCAATGTTAGCAGAACTACCACTAAGATTACTTTTAGTAATTCCTAACAGTTTAATTATTGGGCTTTTATCAAATGCAGTTAAAGAACCAATGTTACTTAGGGAATCATTTTTAAACAACGATTAAATTCGTTGTTTTTTTATATTATGATATAATAATTAATAGATGGAAGGTGTTTAAATGAAGGTTAATATTATTGGTGCTGGTCTTGCAGGAAGCGAAGCAGCATACCAACTAGCAAAAAGAAATTTTGAAATAAACTTATATGAAATGAGACCAATCAAATTAACTGATGCACATAAGACAGGTAATTTTGCAGAATTAGTTTGTACAAATTCACTTCGTAGTAAAGATATTAAAAATGCAGTTGGATTATTAAAGTATGAAATGGAAGAATTAGATTCATTAATAATTAAAGCTGCAAAGTATGCAGAAATACCTGCGGGTGGAAGTTTAGCAGTTGACCGCGATGAGTTTTCTAAATATATTGAAAATGAATTAAGAAAATTTAAAAATATTAATATAATTAATGAAGAAGTTAAAAAAATAAATGAAGATGAAATAACTATTATTGCAACCGGACCTTTAACAAGTTCCGATTTGTTTAAAGAAATTCAAGAATTGGTAGGCCTAAATCAGCTCCATTTCTTTGATGCTGTTGCACCAATTATATCTAAAGAATCAATTGACATGAATGTTTGTTATTTAAAAAACAGATATGATAAAGGTGAAGCGGCATATATTAATTGTCCGATGACAAAAGAAGAATACGATCATTTTTATAATGAATTAATAAATGCCAAAACGGTTGCTCCTAAAGATTTTGAAAAAAATGTTTTTGAAGGATGTATGCCAGTTGAAGTTATGGCAAAAAGAGGCGAACAAACTTTAACGTTTGGACCAATGAAACCAGTGGGACTTGAAATGCCAAATGGTAAAAGACCTTATGCGGTAGTTCAACTTAGAAGAGATGATGCATTAAATGAGATGTATAATATTGTAGGTTTTCAAACAAGTTTAACTTTTCCTGAACAAAAAAGAATTATTCAATTAATACCAGGATTACAAAATGTTAATATTGTTAGATATGGAGTTATTCATAGAAATACATATATTGAAAGTCCTAAAGTATTAAATAGTAGTTATCAAGTAATAAATAAACCAAATATCTTTTTTGCAGGTCAAATAAGTGGGGTTGAAGGTTATGTTGAATCAGCAGCATCAGGATTAAATGTTGCAATTCAAGTGGCATCGCTTGTTGAAAATAATAAATTATCCCCACTACCTGAAACGACAGTAATTGGTTCAATGGGAAGATATGTAGCAACGCCTAATAATAATTTTGTACCCATGAATGCAAACTTTGGTTTACTACCAAGTCTTAATATTAAACATCGTAAAAACGAAAGAAAAGAACTGTACGCTAAAAGAGCTATTGATGATTTAAATAAATTTAAGGATGAGTTTAATGGACTATTTTAATGTTTTTAAACATTATTTAGAAACAATTAAAAATTATTCAGAACATACTGTTACAAGTTATTTAAAAGACTTAGAGGATTTTAATAACTTTATTTTAAGTGAGGAGTTAGCTCCAAACTTAACAAAAGCAACAAGACCAAGACTTGCTAGACATTATTTATCATATTTAGAAGAAAATGGGTATTCTAAAAAGTCTATTGCAAGAAAAATATCAAGCCTTAGAACTTTTTATAATTACTTAGTGAGTGAGGAGATAATTGATACTAATATTTTCGAAGATTTAGAAGTTCCTAAAATACCTAAAAAACTACCCAGAGTTCTAACAGATAACGAGGTTAACCACCTTTTTAAAGCAATTGATCAAAATACTTTATTAGGTTTAAGAAACTACTTAATTTTAGAAATGTTATTTAGTTGTGGTCTTAGAGCCTCAGAATTAACTAATATTGAAATCAAAGATTTACAATTAAACCGTAAACAAATATTAATACATGGAAAAGGAGCTAAAGATCGTTTCGTTCCAATCCATGATAATTTATATGATCAAATTACCAATTATTTAACAAATGTAAGACCAAAGTTAATTGCTAAAAGCGAAGATAATAATGAAAAGTTTTTATTAAACTATCGCGGCGAAAACTTAACGGTTAGAGGACTACAAGTTATATTAAATAAAATATTAGATGATGCTAATGAGACTTTTAATTTAACACCCCATATGTTAAGACATAGTTTTGCAACAACACTTCTTAACCACGGTGCTGATTTAAGAGTAGTTCAAGAATTGCTTGGACATGAACATTTAAAATCAACACAAATTTATACCGAAGTATCAACTAAAACCTTGAAAGAAAAATATAATAAACTACATCCGAGGAGAAATAAAGATGATTAGTAAAATTGGCGATACAATTGTTGAAGGTAATTTAACCGAAAAAGATATAATTAAACAAAGAGAAACAGTTCGAGCCGTTATTTTAAATGAGAATAAAGTTTATATGCTTTTTTCAAATGAATTAAATGACTATACTTTTCCAGGTGGCGGTATTAAAACTGGTGAAAATCATATTGAAGCTTTAAAGCGTGAACTTAGAGAAGAAGTTGGTGCAACAACCGTTAATGTTATTAAACCACTTGGATATGTTAAAGAGTATAGATATGGTATTAATAATAGTGATTCGACTTATTGTCAAAGGTCATATTATTATTTGTGTGATGTAGGAGATTTTAAAGAACCAATTTATCAAAAAAACGAATTAAAACTAGGATTAGAAATGGTTTGGATTAATATTGATGAAGTTATTGAACATAATAAAAAAGAATTATTAAATCGTAATAGCAAAGAAAACAAAGGATATGTTACAGTAATTAAAAGGGAAAATGCTGTACTAAACTATATAAAGGAGAAATTAACAAATGAGAAAATTCGAAGTTGTAACAAAATATAAAGATGAAAATATTTCGTTGCCACAAAGAGCAACAAAACATAGCGCAGGTTATGATCTTGCAACAGCAATTGATGCTGAAATAAAACCAGGTGAAATTAGATTAATTCCTACTGGACTTAGAGCAAAAATTCCAACAAGTGAAGTTTTATTAGTATTTCCAAGGTCATCATTAGCATTTAAAAAAGGATTAATGATGAGTAATGGTGTTGGTGTTGTTGATGCTGATTATTATAATGCTGAAAATGAAGGACATATAAGTATTCCTTTATATAACTTTACAGATAAAGTAGTTGAAATAAAAAAGGGTGAAAGATTAGCTCAAGCAATCTTTACAAATTATTATAAAACAACAAATGAAGAAGAAAATGATGCGGTTAGATTGGGTGGATTTGGTAGTAGCGGTATATAAATGCTAAAAAGACACTTTATTGATTGCAAATTTTTTAAATATGTGATATATTTATAAAGGCTAATAAAATACACATGAGTAAGTTTTTTTAAATCAAGTGCCTAATGGTGGTTTAAAATAATACTCAGAGGTAAAAACAAAAACGGAGGTATATATTTTATGGCAGTAGTATCAATGAAACAATTATTAGAATCAGGAGTTCACTTTGGACATGCAACAAAAAGATGGAATCCAAAAATGGCTCCATATATTTTTACATCAAGAAATGGTATTCACATTATTGATTTAAAAATTACTCAACAAAAAATTGAGGAAGCATATAATGCTTTATTAGAAATCGTTAAAGACGGTGGATCAGTTTTATTTGTTGGAACAAAAAAACAAGCACAAAATGCAGTTAGAGAAGCAGCGGAAAAAACAGGTCAATATTATGTTGATCACCGCTGGTTAGGTGGAACATTAACAAACTTCCAAACAATTAAAAAACGTATAAAAAGATTACACGATTTATATCAAATGGAAGAAGATGGAATTTTTGATGTCCTACCTAAAAAAGAAGTATTAGAATTAGTTCGTGAAAGAAACAAATTAGAAAGAAACTTAGGCGGAATTAAAGAAATGAAAAAAATTCCTGAAGCAGTTGTAGTAGTCGATCCAATTAAAGACGTTCACGCTGTTTTAGAAGCCCGTAAATTAAACATTCCAATTATTTCAATTGTAGACACAAACTGCGATCCAGATTTAATTGACCATGTTATTCCTGGAAATGATGATGCAATTAGAGCAGTTAAATTAATTACAGATGTAATGGCAAATGCTGTAATTGAAGCACAAGGTGGATTTGTTGAAAAATATGAAGATGATGAAGATGTAAAACAACATGCACCAAAAGAACGTCGTCAAAAACAACAAAAACCTCAAACTAAAAAAGCTCCAGCTAAAAAGGCTGAAGTAAAAGCTGAACCTGAAGTTAAAGAAGAAGCTAAGGTAGAGGAAAAGGTTGAAGTTAAAGAAACTAAAGTTGCCGAGAAACCAAAAGCTAAAAAAGCAAAGCAAGATTTATCAAAAAATACTGTTGTTGAGTTAAAAGCATTAGCAAAAGAAATGGGATTATCAGGTTACTCAGCTTTAAGAAAAGCTGAATTAATAGCATTTATCGAAGAAAATCAAAAATAAAACGTAACTTATACAATAATTAATTTACTAAAATGAAAGGGACGTTGTTCCCTTTTATTTTAAAAAACGAAAGGAAGATATTTATGGCAAAAATTACAGCCCAAATGGTTAAAGAATTAAGAGAAAGAACTGGCGCAGGAATGCTAGATTGTAAAAAAGCTTTAGAAGCAACCAATGGTGATATAGAAAAAGCTGTTGACTACTTAAGAGAAAGAGGTCAAGCTCAAGCTGCTAAAAAATCAGGTAGAGTTGCTGCTGAAGGATTGGCAAATGTTCTTATTGATGGAAACGAAGCAGTTGTTTTTGAATTAAATGCCGAAACAGACTTCGTTGCTAAAAACAAAGAATTTTTAGCTTTATTAGATAAAGTTGGAAATGTGATTTTAAAATCAGATGTTACAAACACTGAAGATGCGTTACAAATTAGTGTTGATGGAAATACATTAGAACAATTATTAATTGAATCAACAGCTAAAATTGGTGAAAAAATTACTTTAAGAAGAGTAACAAGAGTTACTAAAGAAGATAATCAAGGCTTTGGTTCATATGTACATATGGGCGGAAGAATTGTTGCTCTAGCAGTATTAGAAGAAGATAGTGAAGAAGTTGGAAAAGATATTGCAATGCATATTGCTGCAAGCAATCCAAAATTCTTAAACCGCGATGCTGTTGATCAAGATACTTTAGAACATGAAAAAGAAGTATTAACAAACCAAGCGTTACAAGAAGGTAAACCAGCTAATATCGTTGAGAAAATGGTAGTGGGAAGATTAAATAAATTCTTAGAAGAAATTTGTTTAGTAGATCAACCATTTGTTAAAGATAGTGACATTAAAGTAAAACAATTCTTAAAAGATAACAACAATAATGTCTTAACATTTGTTAGATTAGAAGTTGGCGAAGGAATTGAGAAAAAAGAAGAAGACTTTGCCGCAGAAGTAGCAGCAGTTACAAAAGGTTTATAAGGAGGACGCTTAGATGTACCAACGTATAATATTAAAGTTAAGTGGAGAAGCAATGAAAGGTGATACCAATTATGGGATTGATCCGATTACTGTTAAAGGGATTGCTTCTGAGATTAAGGAAATATACGCATTAGGGGTACAAATTGGTGTCGTAATTGGTGCTGGTAATCTATGGCGTGGCGTAACAGGTGAACAATTAGGAATGGACCGAGCTCAAGCAGATTATATGGGAATGCTAGGAACAATTATGAATGGACTTGCACTACAAGATGCAATGGAATCAATTGGTGTTCCATCAAGAGTAATGAGTGCAATTCCAATTTCTGAAGTAGCGGAACCTTATATTAGAAGACGAGCACAAAGACATTTAGAAAAGGGTCGTGTGACAATCTTTGTTGGCGGAACTGGATCACCATACTTTTCAACTGATACAGCCGCTGGACTTAGAGCCGCTGAAATAGGTGCAGATATAATTTTAATGGCAAAAAATGGTGTAAGTGGAGTTTATGATAAAGATCCTAAATTAAATAGCGATGCAAACTTATATGAAGCTTTAACATTTCAAGAGGTTTTAGAAAAAAACTTATTAGTTATGGATGCAACAGCTGCATCAATTTGTAAAGAAAACGAAATTAATATTATTGTTTTTGATATGAATGTTAAAGGGAATATGAAAAAAGCAGCGATGGGTGAAAAAATCGGAACACGCGTAACGTGGGAGGGGTAAAATCATGGAACAAATTGAATTAGTATTATTAGAAACTGAAGAGAAAATGAAAGATGTAATTTCTTCATTCAAAAAAGAATTAACTAATATTAGAACAGGTCGTGCTAATCCAGCATTATTAGACCGTGTTAATGTTAAATACTATGGGGTTGATACACCACTTAAACAAATATCAGCCATTAGTGTCGTAGAAGGTACACAATTATATATTAAACCATTTGATAAATCTATTTTAAAAGATGTTGAACATGCAATTAATGCTTCTGATCTTGGAATTTCACCACAAAATGATGGTGAAGGTGTTAGGTTAGTTCTTCCAGCTTTAAATGAAGAAAGAAGAAGAGAATTAACTAAAACTGTCGAAAAAGAAGCTGAAAATGCTAAAGTTGGAATTAGAAATGTTAGAAGAGATGGTAATGATGAAGTTAAGAAGTTAGAGTTACCAGAAGATGTTGAAAAATCAACTTTAGAAGATGTGCAAGAATTAACAAATAAACATACTGATTTAATTGACAGTATGGCAAAAGATAAAATTAAAGAAATAATGACAATATAAAAATAACCCTTGGTGTATTAAACACTAAGGGTTATTTTTTATAGTATAAATTTAATTGAAATTAAAATCTTTCAGTTAGTCTGCAAAAACAGTTGGTCTACCATTAACGATTACAGTAATTAAATCAATAATCCATAAAATAGCCCAACCTGCAAAGATCCAAACAATTCCAGCAATTGTTAAAACACCATTCTTTTTAACAATACCTTTTACTAAACGATAAATCCCCCAAATGATATTTAAACCAGGTAATGCAAAAATAAGTTTAACTATCCATGGTAAATTATCCATTGCTTTTACAAAATTCATTGTAATCCTCCTTTTTCTTTTATTATATCATTTTTTTTTGATAATGTGTATTTTAATATTGTGAAAAAAAGTAAATTTTGTTTTATAAAATTAAATGGTTTATAATATACAAATAAATGATATAATGATAGATAGTTTATGGAGGCGCGAAAAAATGAAGAAAAGAACAATTACTGGAATATTAATGCTAATTGTATTAGTACCATTATTTTTAATCCCACAATTATTTTTAGGACTTCACTTAATAGTTGCCTTAGGGGTTTTAGCTGCTATGTTTGAACTACTTAAGGTCTTTAATGATAATTATAGTGTTAAAACAAAAGTTTTAGTTTATGTCTTAAGTATCTTATCATATTTGGCTTTAACATGGCATTTTAAAGATATTGATCAAAATGTCATATTAAATTTATTAAATTACCGGGTTATTTTGATTTTTTTAATTAACGTTTTAGTGTTAATGTTACTTACAGTTTTAGATGAAAAATTTAATTTTACAGATTTTTCAAAAATACTAGGATCAATAATGTATGTAACATTTGGCTTAGGTTCATTAGTTATATTAAGAATTACTGGAGTTCCATTTATTATATTTTTATTTTTAACAACAATGTTAACTGATATCTTTGCATATTTATTTGGAATTAAATATGGCAAAAATAAACTAGCACCAAAAATTAGTCCTAAAAAATCTTGGGAAGGCTCAATTGCTGGTACGGTTATTGCTACAGTAGTTGTTGGAACACTTGGAACATTTTATGGAAGCTTATTTAAGGGAAATATGCTAAATCCTAATAATTACCAAACCTTATTAGATGGATTTAATATATTTTCCAATATTAATACAGTTGGAAAAGGTTTATTAATATATATTATTGCATTTTTAGTTTCAGTGTTTGGTCAATTAGGAGATTTAGTTGCTTCTAAAATTAAACGCGAATATAACGTTAAAGACTTTGGAAATGTTTTTCCAGGACATGGTGGCGTATTAGATCGTTTTGATTCAGCTATGTTTGCTGGTATATTTTTAGTAATACTTACAATGTTACTTTCGATAATTTAAGGTGGTTTTAAAATGAATATAATAATTTTTATTTTAGTATTAGGTGTAAATATTTTAATTCATGAATTTGCCCATTTTTATTTTGCAAGAAAAGCAAATATTTTATGTCATGAGTTTGCAATTGGAATGGGTCCAGTTATTTATCAAAAAAAGCAAGGGGAAACTCTTTATTCAATAAGAGCTATTCCACTTGGTGGATATGTTTCGATGGCTGGCGAAGAAATAGCTGACTTTGTTAAAAAAGATAATACTGTTGGTATTAATATTGATGAAGAAGGCAAAGTTACAGAAATAATTTTAAATAACGAAACAAAATATGATTATATTGGTAAAGTAATTGATAGTGATTTATATGGTGCAGATGATAAAGAATTATTTATTACACTATTAATTGCTGGTAAAGAAGCAAGGTTTTTAGTTAATAAGGATGCTATGTATGTATTTAAACCAAAGAAGAAAATGCAACTTAGTATTGCGGAGAGAAGTTTTGAAAATAAAACACTTTGGGAAAGATTTAAAGTAGTTATTGCAGGACCACTTTCAAATTTTTTATTAGCATTTATTATATTATTTGTTTTAGCATTTTTTATTGGTAAGCCTTCTAATAACACTAAAATTGGAGGGGTTAGCGAAAATGCATTAAACAATGGTATTAATGTCGGTGATGAAATTACTAAAGTTGATGGCAAAGTTGTTAATAACTTTAGTGATATTTCTCAAATTGTTAGTATGAAGGAGTCAAATAAAAATAATGTTTTAATTGAACTTAATGGTGAAAAAGAAATAAATATGCCTTTATACTTAGTTTTCCAAGGTTTAGGATTTACTAATGTCCAAGGTAATGATGAGTTAGTTATTGGCGAGGTTTTTGGTAGAAACAAAAACTTACAATCAGGAGATGTTATTAAGGAAATAACAATTGCTGATAATTTAGATGATGCAGAAAGTGTTAAGGTAAACACTTGGGATGATTTAATTAACTATGCTAACGAAAATAGTGTATATGAAAATGTTAGACTGGTTGTATTAAGATATGGAAGTCAAACTGTTGTTGAGTATGGTAATATACCAGTTGAAACTCTAAATAAATTAAATGCAAGTTATGTTGGATTTTCAATAGGTATTGAAGGAACAAGGGAATTTAATTTATTATATCCTTTATATTATCCTTTCTTAGAAATGGGTAATAGTTTTAATAGTATGTTTAATACAATAGGATTATTAATCTCGCCAAATACTGGTGTTGGTGTTGGTGATCTAGCGGGTCCAGTTGGAATTTATTCACTTGTTAGTGATGCTGTATCTGGTGGCGCTGCAGTCTTCTTTGTTTTTGTTGCATTTTTAAGTGTTAATATCGGGTTTATTAATTTATTACCAATTCCAGCTTTAGATGGTGGAAGAATTGTATTTATAATATATGAAGCAATAACAAAGCGTAAAGTAAATAAAAATGTTGAAAATATTATGATAACTATAACCTTTATATTATTATTAATATTAATGGTTTTTGTTACATTCCAAGATATTACAAGATTATTTAGATAAGAAAAGCTTTTAATTAAGCTTTTTTTATTAAAATAACATAAAAGTTAGTAAAGGTGTTGACTTTAAGGGTTGGATAGCGTAGAATAAGAAAGGTTGCCCAAAAAAACCAGCGTTTTACCAATTAAAAAAGAAATTAATTTAATTGATAAAAGGGCTTGACTTTAAACCAAACTTAACGTAGAATAAGAAAGGTTGCTTAAAAAAAGAAGCCTAATAAAGTTAATTATTAATAATTAACTTTAATATTAAAAAAGGTTGACAATCATTACTAAATGAGTTAGAATAGTAAGGGTTGCAAAAAGGGCAACAGAAAAATTACTTAATAAAGTTGTTGACTTCAAAGCAAACTTATAGTATAATACTTGTTAGTGTCGCTTTGAACAAATAGTGTAAATAAAATTTACAACTTATAATTTGACAATGACTGTTTTAAGTGATAAAATTATAAAGCGTTGGAAACAATGCAAGTGAAAATCTTTGAAAACTGAATAATGATGAAAGCGTAAAATACGAATTTATAAACAATTCGAAAACAAATAATAAGAGCAAATCAAACAAACAAATAAAATAAAAATTTTAAATGGAGAGTTTGATCCTGGCTCAGGATGAACGCTGGCGGCGTGCCTAATACATGCAAGTCGAACGAGAGACTCCTTCGGGACGATCTAGTGGCGAACGGGTGAGTAACACGTAGGTAACCTGCCCTGTAGTTTGGAATAACCACTGGAAACGGTGGCTAATACCAAATATGAAATTTTGTGGCATCACGAAATTTTGAAAGAAGCCTTAAAGCTTTGCTACAGGAGGGGCCTGCGTCGCATTAGTTAGTTGGTAAGGTAACGGCTTACCAAGACAGTGATGCGTAGCCGGACTGAGAGGTTGAACGGCCACACTGGGACTGAGACACGGCCCAGACTCCTACGGGAGGCAGCAGTA
>Ga0209075_1000741_pt1 | contig 31501 bp, 22 predicted proteins | sample Stecom2011_FD_187523 | JGI IMG/M metagenome (GOLD analysis project Ga0209075, IMG submission 187523) | Agricultural soil microbial communities from Utah to study Nitrogen management - Steer compost 2011 (SPAdes) (version 2) | ecosystem: Environmental > Terrestrial > Soil > Agricultural land...
TGTCAATTTCATCGTATTTCTTTGCAGCGGCAAGACCTTTGGCGGCCAAAGTGGTTGCAATTGCTGCAGTGAGCGTTGTTTTACCATGGTCCACATGACCGATGGTGCCTATGTTGCAGTGGGGTTTGCTGCGATCAAATTTTTCTTTTGCCATGTTAGCCTCCGAATAAATGAAGCCCAGATCGGGAATTGAACCCGAGACCTCGTCCTTACCAAGGAAGTGCTCTACCACTGAGCTACCTGGGCATTTTTGCCAATACTGGCAAAAATAAATCTGGGTAGGAGTGGTTTCGAACCACTGTAGACGATAGTCAGCGGATTTACAGTCCGCCCCCTTTAACCACTCGGGCACCTACCCTTTAAAGCCAAAGATAGGACTCGAACCTACAACCGGCTGATTACAAATCAGCTGCTCTACCAGTTGAGCTACTTTGGCAATAACTCCAGAAAAAATCCTCAGAGTGTGCCAAATGTAGAAAGAGTCTATACCTTTTGTCAATATAAAACAAGGACTTATACGAAAAAAACTTTTTTTTCTACGAAAAAACCAGCTTTTGCGTTGAAACCATGTTGGTAGATTGTTAGTTTGCGTTTAGGTTTTTTTAAAAAGCTTTTTTTCACATTATCTTTTATTTTTAACTAGCTTTCATTTGAGGTGTTTTTATGCTTAAAAGTCCATTATCTCATGTTGCTATTATAGAAGTTCGCTATGCAGAAACCGATGCTATGGGAGTAGTACATCACTCAGTCTATCCAATTTGGTTTGAACAATCTCGAACAGAAATTATGCGGATAAACAATTGCCCTTATCATCTTTTAGAAAAAAAAGGCTTTTTTACACCAGTTATAGACTTGAGTGTAAAATACAAACAATCTTGTCACTATGGCGATTTTGCTCATGTTAAAGTTTCTCTAAGTAGATTAGACAGACTTAGAGTTCAATTTTCTTATGAAATTTTTGTGAAGGATCAACTGTGCGTCACAGGAACCACTACTCATGTTTTTTTGAAAGGAAAAACCCTTGTTCGAAAAGCACCAGAAATTTTTGAAAGTGTTTTTTTCCCTTCTCTATAATATAAGGCAACAGTTTTAAATAATGATCATGGATTCTAACTTACAAAACATCCCATTGGCAGAAAGGCTTCGACCTAATTCTTTAGATGAATTTTTAGGACAAAACAAAATCATTGGCCCCACTACCTTATTAAGAAAAAGTATAGAAAACGATTCGATTCCAAGTATGATTTTTTGGGGCCCTCCCGGTTGCGGAAAAACTTCTTTAGCTCATGTTATCAAGTCCACTTCTAAGAAAAACTTTGTGTCTCTTTCTGCAGTGTCTAGTGGAGTGCGAGAAATAAAAAGCGTATTAGAAGTTGCTCAAAATCCTTTGCAATTTTCACAGGGCACCATCTTATTTATCGACGAAATTCATCGATTTAACAAAGCACAGCAAGACGCCTTATTGGGTGCTGTAGAAAATGGAACCGTTACCTTGATAGGGGCTACTACCGAAAACCCTGGTTTTGAAGTCAATAAAGCTCTGCTTTCACGCTGCCAACTCCTTTTATTTGCACCTCTTTCAAAAGAAGATTTAAAGTCTTTGTTTTTTTCTGCTTTAAAAACACACCCGCGAGGGCTTTTAAAAAAGAATCTAGAAGTTTCAGAAGCAGTTGCCGAGAAATTAGCCCAACAAGCAGACGGAGATGCTCGTTACCTTTTGAATCAACTGGAGTGGTTAGTCGAAAACATAACTGGAGAAACACATTTAGATCTGGAACATTTAGAAAAAATAGAATACACAAAACCCCTCCGTTACGATAAATCTGGAGAAGAACATTACAATTTAATTTCTGTTTTTCACAAATCTATTCGGGGAAGCGATCCAGACGCAGCACTCTATTGGTTACACCGAATGCTACAAGGTGGAGAAGACCCCCGTTATATTTTACGCAGAATGATTCGCATTTCTATGGAAGATATTGGGCTTGCCGACCCCAATGCACTACTTTTAGCCAATGCTGCACGCGAAACTTATGATTTTTTAGGAAACCCAGAAGGCCTTTTAGCTCTAGATGAGCTAGCTGTTTATTTATCTTTAGCACCTAAAAGCAATAGCATAGAATTAGCCCATCTCAAAGCAAGTCAAATGGTAAAAAAAACGGGAAATCTCCCCGTACCCAAAGCCTTTAGAAACCCTGTAACCTCTGTTGGCAAACAATTAGGCTATGGAAAAGATTATAAGTATGATCATCATTATAAGGGAGCTTATTCTGGTCAAGATCATTTACCCAGTGCCCTTTTAGGAACTAGTATTTACGAAGCAACTCCATATGGAAAAGAAAAAAAATATGGAGAAAGATTAAAGTTTTTAAAAGAAGAGGCTAAAAAAATGTCTGCCAATACTGAAAATGAGGCTGTCATAACACACCTACCACCTAATTGAAGAGAAATAATGAAGTTATTCTTTAATTTTCTATGTTTTTTCAAATAAAAAACAAGTGAATCATATTTTTAAGCCTTTTTCCCTTAAATTTACTTATTTTCAAGGAAACCATTTCAGGAGAATTTTATGAAAAACCATATATTTATCGCCGCATTATTATTTTTAGCAGTTCAATCTTTTGCTATTATCGGTATTGGTGGTCATTATGCACCTAGCTTAGGTACTAAATTAAAAGCTTCTAAAGAAAAAATCAAAACTTTTGAAGTCAATGGAGAAAAAGTTGGAGATGTCTTTTATGATCAAAAAGGCTTTTCTGGCATGCAGGGTTTTGGTTTTAAATTATGGATAGACTTGCTCCCTTTTATCGATGTTGAGGCAACCTATAATATACAATGGGGTTCTTACAATGCCGATTTAATTATAAATCAAGGTGATACAGAAAAAATTCAGCCCTTAGAAATCGAACTCAGTGGTGTTCCTTTTGGCAAAGCCACTCCAAAATATGTCGCCATGAATGGAGACCTTTCAATCACCTACCCCATTACCTTTATCCCTATACTTCGTCCATATGTAGGTGGAGGTCTAACTTATTACCTAAACACTCCCGTCCTAGATAAAAAGTTCGTTTCTCAATTTATGAAAAAATCGGGCGATCTTTTATTGAACAATGAAAATGGCTTGGACCCTAAAAAAAGTGCCGATTTAGCCACCGCTCTTGCCAAAGAAATTGCTAAAGAAGGCTTGAATAAAAGTATAGGGGGACACTTATTGGTAGGGATGCGCGCTAAACTTCCTGTGATCCCTTTAGCTGCATATGCTAATGCAAAATACTATTTAGGTGGAGATTTTCATAAAGATATAGACTATGGCCGATTTGTTTTTGAATTAGGTGCTGCATTCGCTATTTAAAAACCAATCACTTTTTAATGTAAAAATGGAATAAAAATGAATAACGATAAAACTAAAGTTAAAATTTTAATTGTAGAAGATGAGATGGCCATTGCAGAAGGTTTAATTGACATTTGTGAGCTCAATGGCTATCAAGTGAAACATGTCATCGATGGAGAAACGGCTTTAACCGAAGCTCTTTCGGGTGCCTATGGATTAGTCCTTTTGGATCTAATGTTACCTGGATTAGACGGCTTTAGTGTGTGCGACCGTATTCGCGAAAAAGACAAAGATTTACCTATCATTATCCTTTCTGCCAAAGATTCGGATAAAGATATTATTGATGGATTAAAATATGGTGCAGATGACTATATTCCCAAACCTTTTTCTGTGCCCATGCTGCTTGCACGAATTGAAGCAGTGCTTCGTCGAAGTCGAATCAACTTAGAAGTCGATGGAAAAATGATTTCAGGAAACTTAAAAATTTACTTCAAAGAGTACATGGGAACTCGTGGAGATCAAAACTTAGTTTTTACTCGTAAAGAAATAGAAATTTTAGAGTATTTATGGATCAATCGATCTCGTATAGTATCCAGAGCTGAATTATTACAGAAAGTGTGGGGTTACGATAACGCCGAAACGGTCAACACTCGTACTGTGGATATACATATTATAAAACTACGAAAAAAAATCGAAGATAACCCTGCAAAACCTAAACGATTACTTACATTCAGAGGAGAGGGATACCAATTACGATCTTCTAACGAATGAAAAGAATAAGAATCACATTTTTCCTTATTTTTGTGGCAATCGCACTGCCAGTTTTAGTGTTATTGGTTAAATCTTATTCTCAAGTAAAAACAGGAGTCTTATACGCCTACCAAGAGCATGCTTTTTTAGTTTTACAAATGTTAAATCAAAAAATTTACGATGATTTATCTGTAGAAGAACAACGCTCTTATTCTGAATATCGATTTATCAGAGCTGTTCCTGTGATTGGAGGAGAAGAAATCACTCTATCTAAATTAGCAGGCTTTCCGATTAAAAGTCATTACAGTGGTATGATTGGTCATTTTCAGTTAGAACCAGACGGTACTTTAAAAACGCCAGTACTTCCTGATGGGGTTTTAGAAAGTATTGCCATTGCGGACAGAGAAAATAGAGAGGCTGTTCGAGATAGCATTCAAAAAATTCTTTTGCAGCTTGGACTACGAAACGATGGTCGTTTTAGAACCCCCGTCGAAAGAAACCCCTCCGAAGGGATATTAAATAAAATCTACAAGCAAAACTTGAAGTACGACAAAAAAAACATTTTAGATTCTAACAATGCTCTTGCTAATGCTGTGAAATTCACAAGTCGTTACGAGCAAAGTTCTGCCAAAGAAACTTTTATATTCGATGTAGAGTCCGCTAAAATAAGAAAAATAACAGACACCAAAAACACGATTCCTCAAGATGACAATACCGAAAACGAAAGCCCTGAAATTATGGAAGTCGAAATAGAACCTTTCCAGGCCATTTTTAATCATCAGTTCATAGTTTTTTACAGGCATATTTGGAGGAATAACGAACCTTTTATACAAGGATTTGTAGTGAATCTTGCTACTTATCTAGGTAGCTTGATTAGAAATGATGTCGTTTTTAATCTTCAAGATCAAACCACGACTATTGAATTTGGATCTAAAAGCCGACCTTTTGTAATTTTTGGAAAAATAGATAAACAAAAATCGTCTATACTTTCGATGCCATTGCAAGCCCCTCTTGGTGACATGTTTTTCACTATGTATTTAACACCCGACGAAAAATTCAATGCCGAAAGCATGGTGGTTTTGTTAGGATTTTTAATGTTTGCAGTTTTAGCAGGTGGTTTAATCGCTATCTATAGGCTCACCGAAAGTCAACTCACTTTAGCTAATAAAAAACAAGATTTGATTTCTGCTGTGAGTCATGAGTTTAAAACGCCCCTTACTGCTATTCATATGTACATTCAAATGCTACAAACTTCTATTTTCTCTAATAATATCGAAAAAAGAGATCGTTATTTTTATCACCTCAATAACGAAACTAGTCGCCTGACTCGACTTATTCAAAATGTGCTTAATTTATCTAAATTAAATAAAAACCAATGGAGTGTACAGCTTAAAAAAGAAAATCCTAAAAATATCCTGAATGATTTTATCGCACTTTATAGCACCAATATCGAAAAGCAAGGCTTTGATATTACAGTGACCATGGACACCTGTGAACATCAAATCTTATTGGATCGAGATATTATCATGCAAATTTTAATGAATTTGATTGACAACTCTTTAAAGTTTGCTAAAACTGCAGAATACAAAATGATTGTTTTAGAACTTCGAGTAGATGCTAACGAAATTTTCTTTGTCGTTCGAGACTATGGTCCTGGTATCCCCAAGAAAGAGCTTTCCAAAGTGTTTGATGATTTCTACCGAATTGAAAACGAAATGACCAGAAAAACTAGTGGCACAGGAATCGGACTTTCAATGGTAAAAAAGTTAGCTTCTTTAACTAAAATGAAAATTGTGATCGAAAATGCTTATCCAGGGCTTAGAACAAAGGTTATCTTTCCACCTATTTCTCTCTAAGCTCATAAAAACTACCTTTATTGTTTTAAGTTTATTAAATTATAGCCTATGACTCCTCATGATATTATTTCTAAACCCGAAAAATACGATTTATCTATAGAAACCGTTGGCACGGCAACCTTACAATCCCCTATGATAGGGATGCGATTCACCCAAGATTCCGATAAAGTTAGTCTTTGTACTAGCGCACAAAAAATAGAATCTATTGTAAAAGCAGGGGTGCCACTACCGGCTTTAGAAGCAGCAGGTCCTAGAGAAAAAATTTTTCACGACCCTCACTGGACTAGAGCTGCTATTGTTACTTGTGGTGGATTATGCCCTGGATTAAATAATGTAATCAAAGGTTTAGTTCAAGTTTTATGGTTTGATTATGGAGTTCAAAATATATTTGGTATTCCTTATGGCTACCGAGGACTAAACCCTGAATATGGTTATTCTCCAATAGTCTTAAACCCCGAAGTCGTAGATGCAATCCAAGATGATGGCGGTACAATTTTAGGGAGTTCTCGCGGACAACAAGACGAAACTATAATGGTCGATACCTTAATGCGACTCAATATAAATGTATTGTTTTGTATCGGCGGCGACGGCACTCTCAGAGGAGCAAGGGCTATTGTCAACGAAATCAAAAAACATAAACAGCCTATTTCAGTGATTGGTGTTCCCAAAACTATCGATAACGACTTAAACTTAGTGGATAGAACTTTTGGCTTTGAAACTGCAGTACTGAGTGCCACAGGTGTTATCACTAGTGCCCATAATGAGGCAAACGGAGCATTCAATGGTCTAGGGCTAGTTAAATTAATGGGTCGTGATTCTGGATTTATTGCCGCCTATGCATCTCTAGCCACGACTGTGGTAAACTTTTGTCTAATACCCGAAGTACCCTTTGAATTAGAGGGAGAACACGGCCTTTTAAAAGCTTTAGAAAACCGATATTCTATCGGAAAGACTCATGCTGTGATGGTGGTTGCCGAAGGAGCTGGACAACATTTATTTAAAGACCAATCCAATAAAAAAGATGCCAGTGGAAATCTATTAAATCAAGATATTGGCGACTTTCTTAGTGAAAAGATAGAAGCTCATTTCAAAAAGATTGGTCGAGAAGTCAATATTAAATATTTTGACCCTAGCTACACCGTCAGGAGCATCCCCGCCAAAGGCACAGACGCTATTTTTTGCTTTCAACTAGCAGAAAATGCAGTCCATGCTGCAATGGCTGGAAAAACGAATATGGTGGTAGGTAGTATGAACAACCAATTCACTCATGTTCCTATTGACTATACTATCAAAGAAAGAAGAAAAGTGGACCCCAAAAGCCCTCTTTGGCATGCTGTATTAGGGGCAACAAGACAACAAGATTACTTTTCTGGGAAAAGAAAAAAATAAAGTTTTTATAGCTAAAATCATCTTTAAAATTTATAAATTTGGATCACTATGTTAAAAAAAGAAGAAAAAATACTAATTCGCACTGCATTAATGGAATATCGAAACCTTCTTTTCAAAACCTTTCATGGAGAAGAAGAGGAGAAAGTTCAAATTGCAAAAGTCAACAAACTTCTACAAACTTGGAAAATTTGATTTTTAATGCAAACTCGGGTAGCATTTTTTTTGCTCCTGTTTTTATGGGGTTTAGGTGAATCCAATCAGAATCTTTTGATTGCAGATTCTTGTTATTTTAGGCGTGCAGATAATGCATTTGGAGACAAGGCGAACATTGTCTTAATCCAAAAAATGGTCCAGTCTTACAAAGACGCATTGAAAGACACTAGTGTTCACGAAAAAGCATCATTAGGTCTCCTAAAGTCTTACTACTTTATGATTCGTTTTGCTAGCCCAAACACTAAAAATCAAAGAAAAGAACTCATTAAAACAGCCAAAGATTTTGCTCATATTTCACACGAGCACTACCCAAAAAACATAGAAATTACCAAACTCTACCTGATTTTACTTTCTATCTGGGGTGCCGAAACCAACCCATTAATTGCTATCAAACAAGGTGTTGCAAAAAAAGTTCGAGATCTAGCCGATAGCATTCAAGACTATCAAGCTTTAGGACGGACTCACCAACTATTACCTTATATTCCTTTAATTTTACCATGGCCAGATAAAAAACTAGCCGATAAATACTTACAATTGGCCTTAAAAAAAGACCCTAAAGACCCTTACAATTACTTTTTTTTAGCTGAACTTCGATTCAATCAAGAGCGATATGCCGAAGCAGAGAACTTAATAAAAAAAGGGCTTAGTCTAGGAGTCAGGACTGAATATTTTTTAGAAGACAAACGAGGTCGGTGGGAGCTAAAAGAACTGCAAAAAAAAGTGAATTATAAAAAAAACAATAACTTTCACTAATATGGACAAGTTTTCTCTTTGATGGACTGTGCTTGGATAGCCGTCAAAGCAATTGTATAAATAATATCATCTACAAATGCTCCTCGAGAAAGATCATTCACAGGACGAGCTAAACCTTGAAGCATTGGTCCTATACAAATAACATTGGCTGCTGATCGTTGTACTGCTTTATAAGTAATATTGCCCGCACTCAGATTAGGGAATACAATCACACTTGCTTTACCTGCTACAGCACTGTGTGGGGCTTTGATTTTTGCCACACTTTCATCGGTAGCCGAGTCATATTGGAGTGGCCCATCAATCACGATATCAGGACGCACAGACCTCACTAAACTGGTTGCTTCTACCACTAAATCCACATCTTCGCCATGTCCAGAAGTCCCCGTACTATAGGTTAGCATAGCTACTTTAGTAGGGAGATTAAAAGACTTTGCAGTATCGTGACATTGAATAGCTATACTGGCTAATTCAGAAGAATTTGGCTTTTGATTAATAGCACAATCACCATAAACTAAAATTTGTGTCGGAAGACAAATAAAAAACGAAGAACTAATAGATTTCACCCCTGGCTGGGTTTTAATTACTTGTAATGCTGGCCGCACAGTATCTGCGGTAGAGTGCACCGCCCCGCTCACCAAACCATCTACTTCTGCCATTTTAAGCATCATGGTGCCTACCCAAATTGGACTCTGTAAAAGCTCTTTGGCCATTTCTACAGTCATCCCCTTGTGCTTTCGAATTTCTACCAAGGGCTCTACAAATCGTTCTCGAAGTTCATCGGTTAAAGCAATCACTTCAAGTCCAGGAGGAAGATCTAAGCCTTGCAACTTGGCAATGCCTTCAATTTCTATTCTATCACCAAGCAAAACAGGAAGGGCTATTTTTCGTTCATAAACCATAATAGCAGCTTTTATAGTACGCACCTCGTTCCCTTCTGGAAGTACAATTCGCATGAGCTCTGTACCTGCTTGTCGCATCAAGTTTGCTCTAAACTCTGGTTGTGTAATATGATGCTCTGTCTTTATTTCACGAATTTGCTTCATCAAAATAGCATCTAACTCGATTTTATCTGAAGTTGCATAGGCCAAAACTGGAACAAAACTTGTCTTAAAGGCTAATCTTAAAGGCTCTTTTGTAATTTCTTCTACCCCAGTAATAACACAACTGGCCACTTGGACCTTGAGCTCAAAATAATCTTGTGCTTCTATCTCTACTTCGCTTTTAACAACCATAGGAGTTTTTTGCAGTGCAGAAGAGACTAAAATCACAGAGGCATTTAAAGCTTGAGCAATGATTTCATTTAATTTTTTGCTACGAAAAGGAAATTCATTGGCAGAAATCCCCTCTACCACCACTACTTTTTGATCTAAAGCCACATCCATAAATAGAGTCACTAACTGCTCCATGAGCACGCTAGCATTTCCAGAAGAAAGAAGGGTTTGTACCCTCTCTTGTGAAATCGATCCCGAGTCAGAACCAATCGGTTTAAAGTAAACTGTTTTTGGTTCTTGTTTGGATACAAAATTAAAAAATGATTCCGCTATTTTTGCTGTATCCACATGGGTGCCCGTAGGAGCTATTATATACACTTTTCTCATTTTAATGCCTGCCTTAAAAACATAAACACAAAATAGATTATATTATCTTACAAATGGTCACTTCTTATTGTTAAAATCTTTTTACATAACAACGCTCTTTTCAAGCCAAAATCGCCGTTTTTAAGTTTTCTAAAAAGCTCTTTTTATCAATTTATAATTTATATTTTAAAAAAGAGTGTTTTAGAAATAGAACAACACTTTAAAATACATTTTTTAATAATAATGTGTTTTTATTGTTTTATTTAAGAAACTCTGTTAGTGTACACTTACCGCAGTTCATATGGATTGCATTCAATTTGCGTTTGTATTGGTATTAAATGCATTAAAGGTGGATAGGATGCGTAAAAAGCCCTCGTCTTGTCTAGTATTTTTTTTATGGATCACTGTGCAAACTATTTTTGCGCAGCCTTATACTATTCATATACAATCTCCTTGGAAATCCAATGACACACACTCATTTGAAGCTGGGCGTTTCACTGAAAACAAAACTTATTTAATGGAATCCAATGGCAATCACTGGCACACGGTAGTGATCACCGCAGCAAAAATAGAACAAGAATATTCCACCACTACGCTAACTTTGAAAATGGGAGACAGCACCTGGAGTGAAACCCCTCGTTTACGCGACTTTACAGCACTAGGAGATGAGGTTTGGGTTTATATCGACAACACTGGAAGTTTTTCTGTAAAGCCTTCTGGACCTTGGTCTGTGTGGTTTAAAAGTCCTTGGGGAAACAAAATCATCCCTAATTTAATTTATGCCTCTGATACCATAGCTATGATTCCGGGAGCCAACAAAAGTGATTATTGCGGATGGTTTTCTTATACATTTTCTGAACCAGCAGAATTTATGCCTATTTATTTTCAAATGCCTGGCTCCAATTTAAACTTTCCAAATACTAACGAGGCAATCGATATAGGAAAATTCATCTCCAATGGAAGCACCGTTTATATCGACGCCTTTGCAACCGAAGACTTTATGGACACCGTTCGCACCAGTAAAGGAGAGTGTTTTGACGATCGTTATAGCTTTCATTTATACTGGACTGGTAATAGTGAAGTGAAACTGAGTGCAGGTCCCGACATTTCAGAAACTAATATACACCACCAAAGTGGTATGGATGATTGGTTTTCTTACAATGCAAGTAGCATCGGTTCTGGAAACAGCACCCTCACTTTGACTATTCGAGACTACTCTACAAATGAAACCCAAACATACACAAGCACACAATCCTTAAATGAGATTTTCCCCGATGGCTATTTTGACGCTTGGCTTCGCATTGAAAAAGGAGTCATTACTTTTACAAATACCCCCATCTATCAAAAGTACATTCGATTTTTAAATCCATGGTCCAACACCTCACCACAATTGATCATTCAAAACGATACTCTTCACATGAAACCCGTCAAAAACTACTGTGGATGGTTTGAGGCAAGCTTTCAAGGCTCTATCGACGACTTTGAATTTCTTTTTAAACAATCCATTGGTACTGGAGTCTATTCTGCTCAGGGGCTTCAAGATGGCTTTCCAATTTCTTTAGGAAATTATTTTTTAAGTGGAGACACCATTTGGATAAAACCTAACCCTTATCCCAACGGCACCCCTGATTTCTCCACTTCTTTTCCCAATATTTTAGGTGATTGTCCAATCAAAACACTGGCAGTCATGATGTTTGATTGGTACGATGGTTCTAACCCAGACGGGCCTTATGGCTACATAGCACAAGGAGTTCCTCAATATGGAACTGGAACTGACGAAGATTTTGGTAAAGACGGTTGTGAAGAGGGTACCTCCGGTGCTAACGGTGCCACTCAAGGGATGGTCGAAAAACGGCTTGGTCCCAATGGAGTTCCTGTTCGTAGTGCAAACTTCCCCGAATCCAAGTGTAAAAATGCAAAGCACTTAAACAATTGGTTTTTACCCGAAACTTTAACTGTAAAAAACAACATCGCCTATACCAATGCCACTTGTCGAGACATCACTTTAGAGCTTGATAAAGACGGGCTTTGGAAGGGTCAAAAAGACGACAGCAGTCCCGAAGGAGGCTTTTTTCTCTTAGATGATTTTAAGTTTTTAGATTCAGCCGAAACTATCCCTAACCCTAAATTTGATTGGGCAAGCGGCCACGACGATAAAAACCATAATTTTGGTTTAACCATGAAAGCCATTGCTGAATTTGAATATGTAAAAGGCCAGTATTTTGAATTTAATGGCGACGATGATGTGTGGGTTTTTATTAACAACAAATTAGTTGTCGATATTGGCGGCCAACACAATAAAGTTTTTGGAGCGGTTGATTTAGACACCTTAGGTTTAACACCTGGAGAGATCTACCCTTTCCATATATTTTATGCAGAACGAAAACGATACAAGTCTAATTTTATGATGCGAACTTCTATAGATTTACGCACTGAAAGGACTTACTTTCCCACCGATGTTTCTACCTCTACCGATATTATTCGGTATGAAATATGGCAAGTGCTTCGAGAAGAAACATTACTTTGTAATTTTTCTGGAATGGAAGAAAAACAAAAAACAGAAGCCCCTTCTGTGTTTAATCTTTCTGGAGGCAACTTAGCTTTAGGAGGAGTAGAACTTAAAGAAGGTGCACATTATGGGGGTATTCTTATTGATCCTGGAATGGCCGGTTTTACTGTCGACACCAGCTTAATAAGGATAGACCGTTCATTGGCTCCTGGCACTTATCGACTCAGCTTTCACCTTCAAACCGATCCATCTCTTTCTGGAGAAATTTGGTTTACTGTTGCAGATTACCCGCGCCCCTCTATTTCTTTTGCCGATTCACTATGGGCTCTACTCTCTACCGACACCTCCACTGTTGGTGAGTGGGCAAATACGCTGTACCCTATCCGAGTTCGGATATTAGAAGAGAACTGTAATGATTGTGACGGGAAAGTTTATCTGAAAAGCTCTAATCCTAACTTAAAATTCTTAGACTTCCTTGGAAATAATTTAACAGAGGCCTATATACAAGATGGACAACTGTTATTTTGGATTTTAGCCACTGAATCTATCGAAGACGCTAGCATACAAATTTATGGAGACTTTTATTCGAACACTCTTTTATGGAAAGACATAAGCCTTAAAGAGCCTCCGGTGCCTTTATTGGATTATGCAGAAATGCACGATCGAAATGGAGACGGAATTGCAGATAGTTTGTACTTGAAATACACCAAAGCCCTTCTTGACAAGCACTTCCCTGATTCTTTGTCGTGGCGTTTTGGAGATTCTGTGTTTCATTTTCTAAATAAAAATGATTTAAAATCGGTTATTTATGATGATTCCTCTTTTGCTATCACCAGTGAATCTGGTTTTACTAAAAATGTGTTCACAGGTCTTGATACTGCAGCTTATTTTGGTTTTTCTATCACCCATTTCACTTATTACCCCGATAATGAAGAAAAGGTCGTCTTTGATATATCTGGTCAAATAATAGATCGAGTAGGCCCTATCATTTTGTCGGCTATTGTTAAAAAACAAAAAGGAGGCGTCACTTCTTTAAACTTAGTTTTTAGTGAAGCCCTCCAAAAAGAAGACTTGCAACTTTTCTCTGATTTATTCTCTTACAAATTTTGGCGTGATGGAGAAAAAAATCCAACTGCAATGCAACCTATTTCTGCCCATATGCCTTCTCTAAATCGCATTGAACTTTTATTTCTAGAAAATTCAGATACTGCTGTCCCTATGGTTGGTGATAGCGTGCGATTCACTCCAGGAGTAGCTAGTGATTTGAGTGGAACACACCCACACGAATTAAACCCTTGGGTTCGCATTGTGGGTGATCAAGAAACCAAAATCGGAGCGACTCAAATTATTTCTCTAAACCCAAACGACACTAGGATAACCAGTGACTCCACTGTGACACCTTACTTGATTGCTAAAACTTTAACAAAAAAAGAAATCATTGCCACTTATGGCTCTCATGGACACATTATAGGTATTGATTTAGTAGAAGTCCTAAACGGCCTAATAGCCGATGGAGACACTTCTTTAACTATTGATTCCCTTAGTATTGTTTACGAAACTTTCTATTTTTCTAATCTAGGTCAATATATTAATTCTGCCAAAGGATCCATCACCTGCTCTGACTCTGTTTATAATGGTGATTGTAGAGCCAACAAAGGCGACATCTTTTTGGCTTGGAATATGAAAAGTACTCTAGATCGATGGGTGGGCAGTGGAGCTTATATTGCTCGTGTCTCTATTAAAATTAAAGCTAGACAAAAAGTACTCATGAGTAACACAGAAAACTTTATTTGGGGCGTACAACGAGTCAATAACTCCAAACATTTAATAAATTAAACTAAAACCAAAGATAATTATGTGTGTTTTACTTCAAGTCTTTTTGTTAAAATAAAGGTTTATTGTGTTTTAAAGTTTTTTTTATGATTAAAAGGTGTTTTATAGCTTTTTATTTTGTCAATAGATTCTTTAAAGTATACATTTATAAGAGTAAGAAACATTATGTGGATGTGCGCATATTAGGACTTAAAAGGAGTTAGTGTGTTATGTTAAAAAAAGCTTTGATTCTTTTAAGCTTATGTATAGGGGTTGGGACTCTTGCTGCTCAAGAAACTAAAACTATTTGGTTCAAAAGTCCGTGGGGAAATAAAACTTTACCAAGGATCGTTTTAGGTAATGATACATTTTTGATGGAAGTCCCTACAGAGAGAAGTCACTGTGGGTGGTTCTATTATACATACACTAGCTCCACAAGCTTTCTTCCAGTTTATTTTATTAAACCCGAATCCAATGTAAGTTTTCCAACAGAAGGGACTCTGGATTTATCTTCAATATTAACTGAAAATAATGCTGTTTATATCGATGGCTTAAACACCTCCTCCCCTCCAAGCGCCACTATGGGCACTCCAGGCACTTGTTTTGATGCCACTTATACCATTCATTTTTATTGGTCAGAAACTGGTACCCCTTATGTTTCTGCAGGTACAGCCATCCCTTCTACGGCAATGCGAAGTGATGCTCGTTTGGCAAATTGGTATTATCATGATTTAAGCTCATTAACTAACAATAATTTACTCATTTCCACCGCTGCACGAAATTCGGGTAGAAACCCTGTCCTTACCGATTACAACCCACGAAACACTTTAAATTTGACCCAACTGTTTCCACCAGGAATCTACGATGTATGGCTTATCCCTACAGGTAATGGAAACTTTAGTATTTCTTACTCTCCAGTCTCCAATAAAGTGATTCGATTTATGAATCCTTGGAGTAACACTTCCCCCACTATGGTTTACAATGAGACTAGTTTTCCTATGTCGCCTGTCAATAACTATTGTGGATGGTTTCAAGCCAATTTACAAGCTTCTGATGACAATGTGCTTGTTTATTTCAAACAAACTTTAGGGACAGAGGTATTCAGTGGCGATGGCTTAGTTATTGGTCTTCCTTTTTCTTTGGACAGTGCTTTAGCTTTGACTGACACCGTATGGATACTCCCCACCCCTATCCCTTCTGGTCCACCGGTGATTCACTCCAGATACCCCAATGTGTTGGGAGATTGTCCGGTTAAAAACTTAGCCATTATGTTGATCGACTGGTACGATGGTTCTACTCGTTCAGGTCGTAATGGCTATGAAAATAGAGGAGGCGTTCAATTTGGAACAGGAGTAAATCAAAACTTTGGAAGTAGCGGTTGCCAAAACGGAACTCCTGGAGACGACGGAATCACCAAAGGAATGGTCGAAAAAACACTGGGGCCTAATGGAGTACCTGTAAGGAGTGCTCAATTCCCAGAAACTCATTGTTCTAACGCCTCACACTTAAATGAATGGTTTATCCCTGTGCTTGTTGCCGAACAAAATGGAGTGCAATACTTTAATGCTGTGTGCAAAGACTTAGAACTTTCCTTAGACGAAAAGGGAATGTGGTTTGCTCAAATTGATGACAATAGTTCTAATGGTGGCTTCTTTTTACTAGACGATTTTAGATACTTAGACGATGCCAATACTATTGAAAACCCTTATTATGACTCTGCCAATGGGAACAGGGGTTATCACAATTTCGGTTTTGTTATGAAAGCTGTAGCCGAGTTTGAATATGTGAGAGGCCAATATTTTGAATTTAACGGGGATGATGATGTCTGGGTATTTATCAATAACCAACTGGTGGTAGATATTGGAGGACAACATGGGAAAAAGTTCGGTTCTGTTGATTTAGATACTCTGGGTTTAATCGAAGGTAAAACCTATCCGTTCCATATTTTCTATGCAGAAAGAAAGGTGACACAATCTAACTTTATGATGCGTACTTCTATTAACTTACGCACCGAACGATCTTATTTTCCTATTGATGTCTCCAAAGACCCTTCTGTAATTCAATACCAAATTTGGCAAATCACAAGAGAACAATCTCTTTCTTGTGATTTTTCTGGAATGTCTGCCAAAGACACCATGCCTGCTCCTTCTAACTTTACTTTATTTGGAGGCAATTTACCCATTGAGGGGGTGAGCCTTAACGAAGGGGTAAATTATGGGGGAGTAATTATTGAAAATGGTTTTACGGGATTTCAAGTGGACACCAACTCCATTCACACCAACCGTTCTTTGCCTCCTGGAACCTACCGACTAGTCTTTAGTATGCGAGGAGACGCCACTCTCACTGGAGAAGTCTGGTTCACAGTCTCTGAATACCCAAGGCCATCCCTTAGCTTTGCGGATTCAAACTGGGCCATCATTTCTCCGGACACTTCTACCATAGGTGAATGGGCAAACAAAATGTATCCTGTTTACATCCGAATTTTAGAAGAAAACTGCAAAAACTGTGACAACATTTTACACTTGGGTTCTTCTAATCAAAATTTAATTTTTATGGATGCTCAAGGCAATACCATTAACAGTGTGCTTTTGGTCGATGGTAAAGCAGTCTTTTATGTTTTTGCTACTCAAGAGGTAAAAGGTGCAGCCATCCAAGTTTCTAATAATGCATTTGCCAATACTCCCACTTGGTACGACATCGACCTCATTATGCCTCCTGTTCCACAACTCGAATTTGCAGAAATGCACGACCGAAATGGAGATGGCATTGGTGATAGTTTGTTTTTGCTTTATAGCAAGTCTCTTAAGGGCAATGACTTTCCAGACTCTTTATTTTGGTCTTTTGGAGACAGTATCAAGCACAAGCTAGAAAAAAAAGAATTGCAAGCCATTGCCTTAGATGATCGTTCTTTTGCTCTAGTTTCTAACACTGGCTTCACCAAAAGTGTGTTCACTGGAGACATAAAAAACCCCTATTTTGGCTTGGCTACGACTTGGTTCACCTTTACTCCAGAAGCCGCTCAAGAACCTATTTTATTTGACTTAGACGGGCAAATTAAAGACCGTATTGGTCCTATCATTTTATCGGCCTCTTTGAGTCAAAAATCGGGAGGAGTTGTTTCACTCTCCCTAACCTTTAGTGAAGCCTTACAAAAAGGAGACGAGGCTTTATTCAGTTCTTTATTTGAATACAAATTCTGGAGAGAAGGACAATTGAACCCCTCTTCCATGATTCCCGTTTCTGGAGCAGCTAAAAATTTATATCGATATGATATTGTATTTATTGCAAAAGAAGGTACAGAAGTTCCTGCAGTGGGCGATAGTATTCGTTTCACTCCTGGAGTTGGAACTGACTTGAGTGAAAACCACCCTCATTTACAAAACCCTTGGGTTCGAATTGTGGGTGATTTGAATGCCAGTATTGATGCCACTATATTTTTACCACTGGATCCAAAAACAGCCCCTACCGAAAACTCTCCCATTATCACTACTCACTTGGTAGATAAAGATAAAAAAGCAAAAGATTTAGTAAATGAATATGGAAGGCACGGCCATATTATAGACTTTGACATGCCTGGTCTTTTAGAAAATCTCTGGGCAGAAGGCGACACATCGGCTACAGCCGAAACGGTCAAATTAGTCTATGAAATACACTACTTCTCTTCTCTTGGGCATTTTGTGAACACTACTTCTGGGACCATCGCATGCTCCGACGAAGTCTTTAATGGAAATTGCCTCACTAATCCCGGGAACATGTTCCTCGCTTGGAATATGAGAAGTCATCAAGGAAGACTAGTAGGAGCAGGAGTCTATATCGCTAGATTACAGGTTAAAATATTATCTGGTAAACGCGTAGTTTCTAGAAAAGCAAAAGATTATTTGTGGGGAGTTCAACGCGTTAAATCTAGTGGAATAATAAAGTAAAGTTACTCCTTATCTTCACTACTTATATCAAAACAAGGCTCTTCACTGGCCTTGTTTTTTTTATAGAAAGCAATTTTAAACAGTGAAGGCATTTTTTGAACACTCCTTATTCGCACCAATCATTCTCCCCCCAAAATTCCTTTGGAGTCATCGCCATAGCTACAAGGGAGATTAAAGCTCTTTATACACCATTGCGAATTTAATTAGCTATGTAGTTTTTCTTTTTTTTTGCAAAAAAATGCAATTTCATCATTTAAAGTTTTTTTCAAGTCGATTATTTAAACTTATCATCATATCTATGTGTGTTTTTTGATTTGGTAGCACAAACTACCTCGACTAATCCCCAAAAAATCTGCCGCTCTAGTTTTATTATTATCGTAAAGCTCTAGTGCTTCTTCGATATCATCCCATCTTATAGGTTTAGAACGCACTCTTTCGGCCTTAGGTGAGACATTAAATCCACTTTCTTCTTCTAATATATACTTAAGCTTTTCGCCATAAGGTTTTAATAAATAATACCTTTCTAAAATATTTTTTAATTGTCGCACATTGCCAGGCCATTCATAACTTTGTAAAGTATTTAACTCGGACTCAGTCAAGTCTGTATTCATATATTCAAAGCCTTCTGTGTTTTCTTGTATTTGGGTCCAAAGTTCTTTTGCTATTGTCTTTAACTCACTTTCTCGTTCTCTCAAAGCTGGAATTTTAATAGGAAACACATGCAATCGAAAAAACAAATCTTCTCTAAAACTTTTTTGCAAAACCAACTCTTTAAGATTTCGGTGCGTTGCACAAACCAGTCTAAAATCCACCGGGACACTATGGGCTGCTCCTATCGGCAAAACAGCTTTCTCTTGAATAACCCTTAACAATCGACTTTGCAAGTCTAAAGGCATTTCTCCTATTTCATCTAAAAATAAAGTCCCTAAATGGGCAGAACGAACTAAACCCTTATGATCTTGCATTGAGCCTGTATAGACTCCTTTTTTGGAGCCTTCTAGTAAATTCTCTATCAGATTTTTTGCTAAAGCTCCACAATTCACAGCTATAAAGGGCCCTCTCGCTCTACGACTCTGAGCGTGCAAAGCTCTTGCTGCGACCTCTTTACCTGTACCTGATTCTCCGTAAAACAGCACAGGAACACTTGATTTTGAAGCTATTTTGATAAGCTTTTTAAAATTGTTATGCATCATTCACCTTCACTTAGACTTTTTACAAAACTTTAAAACATTTCTTATCTTGATTAACGATAATCCCCTTTTACTTTTCTAGTTTATTATTATTTTTACATTATTGGCTTTTATTTTACATTTCACAAAAGTCATATTGCCCTTTCAAAAGGAAACCATATGTCCAAAAGAATCGTATGCAAATTTGGTGGCAGTTCCGTAGCGGATGCCAAGCAATTCAAAAAGGTTAAATCTATTACTGATGCTAACCCTGCCCGAAAAATTATAGTTGTTTCTGCTCCTGGGAAGCGAAGCCCAGAAGAGACAAAACTCACGGATCTTTTTTACAGTGCATACGATTTAGCAAAAAAAAGCTTGGACTATTCAGAACCTTGGAATATGATTAGCCAAAGATTTTCTGAAATCGCTCAAGAGTTAAACTTATCCAACGCCATCAACACAGAATTAGAGCAAATCAACCTACAATTAAAAGACAAATCAGAGACACTCGGTAGTGATTATTTAGCGAGTCGCGGAGAATATTTAAATGCAATTTTAATCGCAGAATACCTAGATGCAGAATTTATCGACGCATTTCCTATTATTTCTTTTGACGACAAATATCGAATTTCTCCAAATACTTACAACAACATAGCCAAAGCCATAGAAGATGAAAGCAAAGTCTATGTGATCCCTGGTTTTTATGGATCAGACTTACACGGGCAAATCAAAACCTTCTCTCGTGGAGGCTCAGACATTACTGGAGCCATTTTGGCAAATGCAATTGACGCGGCTCTTTACGAAAACTGGACAGATGTTTCTGGAATGCTCATGGCAGACCCTAGAATAGTAAAAGATCCAAAACCCATTGAATATATCAGTTACAGAGAAATTCGAGAATTAGCCTATTCTGGTGCGAGTGTGCTTCACGACGAATCTATATCTCCATGCAGAGCCAAAAACATCCCCATCAACATCAAAAACACAAACAAACCCGAAGATTACGGCACCATCATTGGACCTACCCCTCAAAGCAGCAAGCACCCAATCACTGGAGTTGCTGGTCGAAAGGGATTCTCTATGATATACATTGAAAAGACCATGATGAACAAAGAAATTGGATTTGGTCGTCGTGTTTTGGCAATCCTTGAATACGAAGGTCTTTCTTACGAACTATCCCCAAGTGCCATCGACTCCATGAACATTGTGGTCGATTCCAAAGAACTTTACGCAGTCCAAGAAAGCGTTTTAGAAAACATCACTCAGCAAATGCGTCCTGATCAACTTAAAGTCTTCACAGGGATTAGCCTCATTGCCACTGTAGGGCACGGAATGACCGATAAAATTGGAGTCGCAGCAACACTTTTCAATGCACTTGCAGACAACTCTATCAATGTCCGTATCATTGACCAGGGCTCCTCACAAATAAACATCATCATAGGGGTTTCTGAGTCCGAGACCGAAAGAGCCATCCAATCCATCTACAAAGCTTTTATAAATTAAAGGCAAATTTATTTTACAAAGAAGAGCTCTAATGAAAGGGCTCTTTTTTATTTTGGGCGTTCCCCGCCACACCTAAAAACAGCATTTTATACAACTGGCGGGTCGGGTGTTTTGCTCCAATCTTTTTGTTATTTAAACCACATAAAGAAAAAAAGATTTCCACTACACCCCCTAACGCAACGCATATTTTACACCTTTTTCATAAAAACACCTGGATGTATAGAAGAATTTAACCAAGAAAATGGCACTACAAAATGTCGATTCAGAATTAATCAAATTGTAGATTATCATCCATAAATACTAAGTTCTTTAGCTTTATATTATTAAAATTTGAAATCAAAAGTGTCCATTTTTTGGAATGCACTCCTTATTCACACAGTCGTCCCACTATTCTGGCACGCATTTATGCGTGCCAGAAAGGCAGGGATGCGTGTCCAAAAATACTGTTAATCTCTAAGTACTAATAACTTCCTACTTACAAGTTCCCACTTAAAAAAGCCAGGCGCTTCTGAGACTTCAAACAAAAAAAGAAGCACAAAAGTACTTCTTTTATGAGATTTATTAATACTTTTGATCAAGTGTTAAAAATATCTATGATTTCTTCGTTTTGGGGGTCATAAAAAGAAAATTGATTGATATAAGCTTTGTCATCTTCTATTAAATTAATTTTGATGCGATGTTTATATTCTAAATAGTTAAACATACGACCCATGTCTTGACAAAAAACATCGACCATCGGTGTGCTCAAGACCAGGCTCACTTCTTTGTGTTTTAGTTTTTTGCGTATGCGAGCAAGTGATCTGTCTATGATTGAAAGTGTGGTTTCTAGACTGTAGATATGGCCACAACCTTTGCAAACAGGGCACTCTTCTGTTTTTTCTGTCATTAAATTGGCCCGAACTCTTTTGCGAGTGACTTCCATGAGCCCAAACTGACTGATAGGGGTGGTGCTAGTGGGAGCTTTGTCACGACGAAGTTGTTTTCGAAATTCATTGTACACTATTTCTTTGTCTTCTTCGTTATCCATGTCTATAAAATCAATAACGATCAAGCCACCTACATCTCGAAGTCTTAGTTGTTTTGCAATTTCTTGACAGGCATCTATATTGGTTTCACGAATGAGCTCGGATTGGTCTTTTCCATATATTTTTGGACCTGTATTGATGTCTATGGATACTAAGGCTTCTGTTTGTTCAATGATTAAGTTGCCACCTTTAGAAAGAGGCACCACCCTTGCTAAAGACTTAGAGTACTCGTCTTCTATTTTAAAATATTCAAACAAACTTTCTGGAGAACTCCATAATTTTAGTTTGTTTAGCTTGTCTGAGGATAAGATTTTTAAGTATTCTGTAATGGCCAAGAACTCTTCTCGGTCATCAATGTATACATAATCTGTATTGTCACTAAAATACTCACGAATGGTTTGTTTTATGGAATCGGACTCTTGATAAATACAAGTTTCAGGCTCTTGTACTTCAAAATTATATTTTGTTGCTTCCCATTTAGCTTCTAATTCTCTCATTTGTTTGGTGATTTCTAATTCTGATTCAAGAAGCCCATTGGTCCTAACGATATAACCAACATCTTTGGCTTTGAGTCTGCGAATGGCTCTTCTAAATTCTCGACGACGCCCTATATCTCGTTCTTTTTTTGAAACACCGATAAAATTAGTTCCAGGCATGCATACTAAAAATCGACCTGCAAAACTCAAGTGGGTGGTGAGTCTTGCCCCTTTGGTGCTAATGGGTTCTTTGACCACTTGCACCATAATTTCTTGGCCTTCTTGTAAAATTTCGTCGATAGAAAGCTCTTCTTCGCCCCCTTCGTCGTCTTCTGAATCTCCAAATTCTCGACGCAGTGAAGCGTTTCGGTCGATGGCATCTTCTTGATGTAAAAATCCTGCTTTTTCTAAACCAATGTCTATGAATGCAGCTTTTAAAGCGGGTAAAACTTTTTGAACAACACCTTTATAAATATTACCTAATACTCGATTAGAAGAAACTCCTTCCACAACAAGTTCAGCTAATTCACCATCTTCGATAATGGCAATTCGTTTTTCATATGGTGTCTTACTAATCAAAATACCGCGTTTTGAATATTTAGTGGACATAAAACTCCTAAAAAGAAAATCTTTTAATAAAATACTTCTAAAAGTAAGACTGATTCAAAGAGATACTATCGTCTTTAATCCTAAAAAAGTGGACTAAAAGTATATTATCTATCATTTTATAAAATAAACTTTAATGGTATCTCTAACAAAATCAAATTTGACTTAGGAATATAAAAATCTTTTTATAAAAACTTTTAAAGTATTTTAACTTATAAAATATAGGAATAAAAAGAAATAAACTTTAGTTAGTTTTGAGTTTTCACTAAAATAATGTGTTTTACAAGTGATTTGGAGGCGAAGAAGAACTTTTACGGATACTATCTTCTTTTTGAGACACAATTTGTGTGGCAATGCTTTTGACTTTTTCTGACAACCACATCCAAGAGTGTGAATTTTTTGTGTAATCAGCTTCGCCAAAAGTTTGTACCCGATTGTCTTTTCGAAGTTTTTCTACTTGTTGAAACGCTTTTGCGTCTCCTTTGGGGTAAACAGCAAAGGTAGAACCATTAAAACTATTTAAAATACTAAAAGCCGGTACATCCGAAGGACCATCGGCAATATAAATCATGTTTTCAAAAGGGATTCGACGATTTTCTGGTGCAATAGAAGAATTGACATTGATTTTTTCGGGGTGCTTGTTGCTCCCTTTGTTGATTTCAAATAAATATCTGGTTTTGGAGGTGTTGTCTAGTGCTATGGCCACTTGAGAAATTTCTTTGGACACTTTATCTTTTTTTTCTTCTAAAAAACCAGGCAAGGCAGGACTTTCTATAAACTCACAACCAAAAATTCCATCGACATAAGAAGCTATTGAGCTTCCACGAATGGTTTCTGCAAAACCTGTGCTCACTACATAGTGCTCGAGAGATATTCCATGTTTTTTAAAATCTTCATTTTCTTCAACTTGTTTTTTTATTTCTGGGAAAAACTCTGGAAGACCCGGATAAAACTCGAGTTCCTTTCCACATTCTCTTAAAATTTGATTAGAAAGGCCTTTGAATATGCCCTGTTTCACATAAGTTAAAATATGATTCAAATAACTGGTGTCTCGATTGACATGGATGCCCTGATTGGCATAATGGGACTCTAATTGATTGACTTCGTTCCAAAAGACTTTGGCATCGACTTTGTATTTTTTAAATAAAGGCTCTTGCATATAGTTAGAAATCAAGGTTTTATCGAAATCCCAAACCATAGCAATTATATTTTGAGCAAAAGCATTTTTCATTTAAATACCTATTAGTAAAGGTTCAGGATTAATGGGAACTCCTTGCAAACGAATCTCATAGTGTAAATTGGGCCCTGTGGTTCGACCTGATTTCCCTACAATTCCTATAGGTTCCCCCCTTTGGACCGAAGCTCCTTTTTTGACAAGGACTTCGCTCAAGTGAGCATAAAAGCTACGAATATCTGGACTGTGTTCAATTTTGATGACTAAACCATAACCTCTATGATTTTGAGATTCAATTAAACGACCATCTCCAGTGGCATAAACAGTGTCTCCTTCACTGGCGGCAAAGTCTATGCCCCTATGAGGCATTTCTTTTTCTGTAAACGGATCCAATATCAAACCGAAACGATTGGTTACCACAGGTTTTATATTTAATGGAAGACGGGTGGGAAGACTCTTGGCATAACTTGAATCCTCTTCTAACTTTAATAAAAAACTTTTATATTGAGCAAATACCTTTGAAATAGGTTGTTTAACAGTGTCTGAGTTTGTGGCTATAGAATCTATGGAACTTAAGCCGCTGAGTTCTATAGAAGTGTCTCTCAAAATTTTTGCTTCTTTGAGTTGGTTTTTTAAGTTTTCTAAATTGGATTGAATAGAGCCTATGTTTCGCTCGATCCTTTTATTTTCTTTGTATAAACTAAAAATTTGCGTGGTGCTGATCGTGTCAAAAATCTGGATTGGTGAAAATAATAAAAAACCAAGCATAGCCACGATAACCCCAATAGCCCACCAAATCAATCGAAACAAAGAGATTCTAAAAGATCTTGGCTTCTCGGTATTGGATGGAAAAAAATGAAACTCAACCTTCTTCACTGGTTCTATTAGGAGTTTTAGTGTTTCTTGTCTTTAATTCTTGGATTCTAGTTTTATTTTCGTGAATGGCTCCCAGTAGTTCTACAATAGAAGCGTCATCTTTTAGGGATTCTAAGTTATTTTTTTCAATGTAAGACATCACTTTTTCACCAAGTTTTTTAAACTTGTCATTCAATCTAGATTCTTCGGCTACTAGGTCGATACGGACTAATAATGCCGAAGTATAAGTGAGTACACCATTTTTTAGCTTTTTTAAAGGTGTTTCTGCCATGTTTGTTCTCCTTAACCTTTATTAAAATAGTACTTTTTATAATATAAAACAATGGAGATCTTTTTATGAATCGAACTGAACGCCGTCGCCACAAGAAAAAATCTAAAAATTTTGTTCCTAAAAAGAGCCAACAACTGGATAAAAAGCTAATTATTATACTAGCCTCGATTGCTGTTTTGTTTTTTATTGGAACCACCTTAATTAAATATTCTACCTAAGGAACTCTGCCTCATGAAATTTAAAGTTGCAAAATCTGCATTTCAAGACGCACTACAGTCTGCTATTAGTGCTATTCCTAATAAATCTACTTTACAAATTTTAAATAATTTTGCCTTTCGCTTAGAAGGTAGTTTGTTAGAAGTGACTGCCACTGATTTAGACCTAGGCATTCGAGTGAAGGTCGAAGTCGAAGGAGAAAGAGATGGGGCGGTAGTGGTCAATGCTAGGAAACTCTTTGATTTGATTAAAAATTTAGTTTCACCAAGCATTAGCACTATTGATTTTGAAGTTCAAGACTATCTGACTACTATTCGTTGGAGTGAGCACGGTAAAGCCAATATTACTGGTTTTGATGCGAGTGATTTCCCTCCTTTTCCAGAGCTAGAAGATGCAGAAAACTTAGTCGTTTCTGGAACAGAGCTTGCTTTTCTAGCCGATAAAACTCTTTTTGCAGTTTCGACCGATACCACTCGTCTTACTTTGAATGGTGTGTTTTTAGAATCCAACGAAAAAGGAATATCCATAGTCTCGACCGATGGGCACCGACTAGGCAAAGCTAATTTAGAACAGGAAAACCCTACGAGCATCAAAAATGGGGTGATAGTACCTCCTAAAGCCATCCAACATGTGCTTCGTTCTGTCTCTAATGACTCTAATATCGAAGTGAGTGTGAGCGATTCTTATATCATGTTTAATAGTGATAGTATCCAAGTTATTTCTAAATTGATCGAAGGCCCATACCCCAAATACGAAAATGTGATCCCCAAAAACTTTGAACGAGTGATTCAGGCTAATACTCTAGAACTATTGAATAAAATCCGTTCTGTGATGCCTATGGCAAATCCTAGAACTCGTTTAATTCGATTCCAAGTCGATGGTAATACTTTGGATTTGAGTGCCTCTGACTCTAATATAGGCGGTGACTCTTTTGAATCCTTAGCTGTAAACCATGAAGGAGAAGGTTCTTTTAGCATTGGATTCAATGGGCAATTTATCTCTGAGATTTTATCTATGTGTAAAACAGAGGAAGTGCTTTTAAAAATGAATAACCCTGTGGGTGCTTGTATTGTAGAGCCTATTGGAGAAGGTCTAAACTTTTTCTTTTTATTGATGCCTCTTCGTTTGATAGAATGATTTTCTAAATGTATCCAAACATCCGTAAGCGCATTAGTAAAAAAATAACCAAAGCGATGTTTGACTTTAATCTCCTAGAAGAAGGAGATAAGGTACTTATTGCTATTAGCGGCGGAAAGGATTCTAGTACTCTGCTACAAGAACTAGCTTATAGAAGGGGTAAAATAGACCCCTCTTATCTACTCGAAGCTATTTATATACAAGCTGATTTTACTGAAACAAATCCGCAAGACTTTTTAAGAGAGATGTGTCAAAATTTGTCAATTCCATTGCATTTTTTAAATGTAGGAGTACAACAAAGACTCAAAAACAACCGAAAGCTAAACTGTTATTGGTGTTCTACTCAAAGACGCACAGAGCTTATTCACTTTGCATTGCAAAACGGCTTTAATAAAATCGCTCTAGGGCACCATTTAGATGATATGGTAGAAACTCTACTGATGAACATGGTCTATAAAGGGGAGATATCTGGAATGGCTCCCAAGCTGATCTACAATAAATACCCTTTGAGTATTATTAGGCCCCTTTGTTATTGCGAAGAAAAAGAAATTATTTTGTATGCTAAAGATGCAGGTTTTTTGCAATATTCTTGTACTTGTAATTTTTCTAAAAACAGCCACCGCAAAAGGATCCGAAGTGAAATCCATAGCCTCACACAAGGCAACTCTACTTACAAGCAAAATTTATTTAAAAGCATGCGAAATATTCATATCGATTGAAGTCACCAATTCACCATGCTCCCCTCTATAATCCAGTCACAAAGTGCTCGAATCCCTTGATAGTCGGGAAGTTTTTTTAATCTATCTCTTTTTAATCCTTCGATAAAGCGATTCCACACTTGCTCGTTTTTGCCTTCTAAACCAAGGTGTTCTTCTATGGCCCCTTGAGTCCAGATCCAAATGCCTTTTTTTTGTAATTTATAGTGGATATTTTGAAGGGCTCCTTTGGCTTCGCGCATGGCAGCCATCATGACAAAAGCTTGAGCCGCAGGAACTCTTGAGTTTTTAGTGACAGGGATTCCATGAACGAGTCTTATTTTTTCTCGAAATGCTAGTTCTTTAAATAAATTCATGCAAGTTTCTAAATCGGGGTCATTTTTTTCTAAAAAACCGTCGTAAACAGCGTGGTTAAAGGCATAATCTAAATCCACAATAGCACGCACGGGCATGTCCATTGCCGAAAGGACCTGCATGCTTTTTCGGGTATTACTCACTCCACCTTGGCGTACCAAAGCACATTTAATCAAGGCAAAAGATTGCCCTGTCATCTTTTCAAATAAAGCCGGTAAAAGCCTCCACTCCGTTTTACCTTCTGTCAAGAGCACATAATCTGCAAACAAAAGTTCATTGCTATTAGATAAAGAAAATAGCATTTGCAATTGACTTGGTGCACCTTGGATAACCTGGTGTACTGCGTCTTCCATTCGTTTACGCATAAAAGTGCCTCGATTTCGATTTTTTCGAATCAACAAGGAGGTGCTCACATCTTCGCTGGTCACCATTTGGGCTGAGTGAGTTGCAAAAACAACTTGAAAACCTTCGTTGGATAGTTTTTTAAGAGAAACTCGCACTAGTTCTACTGCTTGAGGGTGCAAAAACAGCTCTGGAGAATCCACTAGCAAAAGTTTTCGACTGATAAAGTGATTGTGGTGGTTCTTTTTTATTTCGGCTAAATAACGCACCAAAGCCATTTGAATGGCCCTTTGAGAGCCTGCTCCCATGTTTTTTAGATCCCTTTCAAAACCATCGTCTTCGTCAATCACTTTAAGGCTAGCGGCTTGTAAAAAAGTTTCTAAAGAAGGCGGAGGAATGTCTAGTTCTACTTTGATGCTTGGAAACAAAGGATTTAATTTTTTATTGACATCTTGATCAAAAATTTTTAATTCCTGGGCTCTCAAATCACTTGAACTAGAAAGCAAATCTCCAAACCGTTCAATGACATCTTTAAATTCATAGCTAATACGACGCTCTAAAGGTTTTAAGATTTCGTGCAAAAGTTTTGCTACAGCTTGATTCCCTTTGTAATCCCATATGGTCAGTGGTTCTGGAAACAATTGTTCAAAGGTTTCTAAAAAGACAAAATTAGGGCGTTCCCACCGACCTTTTTCTTTTTGACCTGGTCTATCTATATAGACCAAAAGCTCTAAGTTTTCTTTTAATTCTCCTGGGATCCTTTGGATTTTTTTTACTCTTAAGCTTTCGTCTTTAAGATAAGGCCACAAGGCGTCTCTTTTTTCTGGTTCTAAACGATCCAAAATGGATTTAGAAATCCCCTTAAAAAGCCCTTCTACTTCTACAGGTTTTTCAGGGTCATCAAAATAAGAAATGTCCAAGGCAAAATGAGAGAGTAACCACCGTATTCCCATCAATATATTTGTTTTTCCTGCGTTATTATAGCCAATAAGTGCTGTAAAATGGCTCAAAGGAAAACTTTCTTTTTGAATGGATCTTAAATTTGAGATTGTGATTTGACTGAGTTCTAAAGCTTTTTTCATATTCAGAAAATAAGTTATTCTAGACTAAAAAGCTGTTTTTTTTAGAAATAGCTTTGACTTGAACTTTTTTATGGATCTCCAACTTAAAATAAAAGGCTGAAACTTTTAATTTATATTTCATGTAAAATGAATTGAAAAAATAAAAATGCACTCGCTTTTATTAACATCTGGGGTCTCTGGAGGACTTTTAAAATAAAGCCAGGCGCTTCTAAAACTTCATAAAAAAAGAGTCCTTTTATTTTAATTTTTAACTTCTTCTCGATTTGAGTTTTGCCAAAAAGAGCTCCTATTTAGAAATGCTTTTGTATTGTGATTTGGAGTGCTAAGCGTTTTATTCAATTTTATAATTTATGCTATAGGATTTTTCTGTAATTTGCACGAGTATAAGGAGTTTCAACGAATGATTTGTGGTATATGTTCTTTTGATTTTTTGGTTTTTATGCCGTACTTTTAGTGAGAAAATTTTCGTAGTGAGTTCCGTTTGTTTTTCAGAATCGTTGAGTGATTGTGTTAAAAATGAGATTAAAAAGGTATTTTTTTGAAAATGAATTATATTAGAAGGAGGCACTTTAGATAGGAGTTGAAATGATTATTGTCAATACAGATTATATTACCGGTAAAGAATTGGAAACCGTTTCTATTGTGAAAGGAAGCACTGTGCAATCTAGACATTTAGGAAAAGATATATTCCAAGCCTTAAAATCCATGGTGGGGGGTGAGCTTTCTTTTTATACAGAAATGATGGAATCTGCACGAGCTATTGCGACCAAAAGAATGATAAACGAGGCTTATAGATTAAACGCAGACGCCATAGTGAATGTGCGTTATATTTCTTCTTCGATCATGCAAAACGCCGCCGAAGTGGTGGCCTATGGAACAGCTGTGCGTTTTAAAAAATAGTCAAACCACTCGCTTTAAATAAGAAACCGAGGCATAAACCATAGGGGTAGCTGCAAAAGCTTCGATGCCTAATTTTGCAAAGTATTGAACCATAATCATAAAAATAAGGTCTGGAACGGGGGCGGTCCCTGCAAAAGCTATCAAAACAAATATGCTAGTGTCAAAAGCATGCCCCAAAACAGAGCTTCCAATGGTGCGGATCCACAAAAACCTTTCTCCTGTGATATTTTTGATTTTCACCATAGCCCAAGCGTTCAATAACTCGCCCCCTAAAAAGGCAATCAAAGAAGCCACCACAATCCTTGGCACATATGCAAAAATAATGGAGTATGCTTTGGCTGTTTCTTCTATATACTCTGGGTAAGGAAGCAAGGCCCCTACAAAAGTTCCAAACACCAAAATAATATTGCAAAAAAAGGTCAAAAAAATCACCTTTCTGGCTGTTTTAAAACCCCAAACTTCTGTTAAAATATCACCTAACATATAAGTGAAAGGAAAGAGAATGGTGCCAGCATCGAACCAAGTGATCGAAAACACCGAAATCAACTTGACTGCCATGATGTTAGAGGTTAAATAAAGTGTGATTAGTAAACCAGATACAATAATCAAAGCAGTGAAACTATCTTCTCGGTTTTTTACAGGGTTTTCCGAAACCTGACGCATAAAGAACTCCTTAGTTTTTGTAAAGATACAAAATATTGGATTGCAAACTCAATGAACTAACGCTTTTTCTTCTATAATTTAAATGAAAATTTAGAGTTTTATCGTTTAATATTTTTCTTGGACGATTATTCAATCATTCTTGACTTGAAGTCATCATGCAATTTTACAACAATAAAAAGGTCTAGCCGAATATTATTACACAAAAAAGCTAATCCTCAAAACACCTACGAAATATACAGACGAAATTCAAAGAAACTTCATTTTTTCAGCCCCATCATCTCTTGGCATATGCGATAAGCAATGTTTTTCCCCTTGGCATGATCTTGGCGTGCCCCAGCTAAGCGATAGCCTCGCACACAACACTTCCGCTGGGTCGGGCTGTATTTTTGGGCTAACCAGTTAGCTCCAAAAACGGAGCCTTGCTCACTAATAAACAAAGCGATTAACACCACGCCAGTCTCCGCCCGTACGGGTCACCATCCCTCACGCAGTCGCTAAAATATTCCTCTTGGTTGAGCATAAAGTCAATATAAGTTTTTATGGGGGGATAGAGATAAAATTTTATTAAATAGAGAATAAAAAGGAGTCGCCACTTTACCGAATTTAGCAAATGAAAAACCTACTTTTTTAAAGAATATCAGCACCAAAGATGATACTGCGAGGAGATATTTTTCAAAAAGGACTACGGACGGGGCAACGCATAAAAACTCCAAATTCATGAATTAAGGTTGTTTTTTCTCAACAGACACACAAAAAAACAACAAAAACTATTATAAAATAGCTTCTTATTTTAATGAAGTTAAAATTATCCATTAAAAAAAAATGGATTTAATTCTAATTTTGACTTCGATTTTACAATTCGCTTGCATTAATATTAC
>Ga0209075_1000742_pt1 | contig 31483 bp, 32 predicted proteins | sample Stecom2011_FD_187523 | JGI IMG/M metagenome (GOLD analysis project Ga0209075, IMG submission 187523) | Agricultural soil microbial communities from Utah to study Nitrogen management - Steer compost 2011 (SPAdes) (version 2) | ecosystem: Environmental > Terrestrial > Soil > Agricultural land...
GGGGTCGTAATAACTGGTATTGTAGTCACTGCTTCTCAGGTAATAGTAACGGGGATTAAAAGGTGCTACGAAACCGCTATTATCGGAGTTAGCGCTCCCACTATAGATGCGCCGACCATCATAGGATGAATTCGAATGGGAATGGATCATAAAAAGATATCCATTGGTCTGGTAACCAGGAGCCAGGATTTCCCAATCCATACTTCCCGAGTCATCCACCACGAACATCAGGTTATGGTCCACGTTAGCCGTGAGAAACAGCGGCCGGTCTGCCACGTCAATGGAGCCCCAGCCCAGCCCGGGAATAGCTGTCAGAAGACAACTCATCGTGGCAACAGCAAACTTCCGCACAAAAGAGTCTTTGATCCTCATTGCTTCATCCTCCCGCAAGCGCTACTGCTCACGCACAAAATATTGTTCGATCACTCTGGCGGACTGACCGCTAACCCCTGTGCTCCTGGCGACAATCCGGTAGGGATACACGGTGGTATCTCCTGAATCATTGGTGTAGTTCTGCATATTCAGGTTCAGCCTGCTATTCAACGAGATGGAGGTTGGGTCCAGCACCTGAATGAAATAACGGGGCTCTTCTGCCAGCAGTTCTTTATCTCCAGACTTGGGCATGGACGCTTTCCGCGTGTTGGCATCTACCCAGAAAGAGGAGGCGAATAAGGCAGCTCCCACCGGAGTCGGGCCATCAGCCTTGAACAACCCGTTTTTATTGTCGAAAGTTGGCAGTGCTGGTTGGCGCAGAAACTCTTCCGCTTCACGCATGGCATGTTCCGCGCCCTCAAAGGCAACTTGCCCATCACGCTGGGCTGAGACCATTTGCTCTTGAATAACCGTGCCTTGCATACTGGATATGGCCAATATCGTCAGCACCAGCAGTAACATCAGACTTACGAACAGGGCTGCGCCTCGTTGCGTTCCGGCAAAACCTTTCATGCTTAGTTCTCCGTAATGTCCGGAATCAAACGGTTACGAATGGATGTTGTGGTGGTGTACACCTGGTATTTGCGACGGTCCGGAGCCGTCCAATTGGTGGGATCGGCGCCAGCGCATGCTGCATCCCAGGCAGGAAAGCAAAGGCTCTGGGCATTCTCCACCACATTGTTAGCCTCTGACCGAACCAGCAGGCTCACCCGCAATGCCAAAGCCAGATCGAAGTTAACTCCCCCATCTGACACATCTTTCCAGGTTGCAATGGTTGTCCCGTCCGGGCCCGCGGCCTCCCCAACCTGAATCCGCATATCGACAACGTCTTCCAACAACTCGAGTGCTGGATCAGAGCCGTTAATCAGATACAGACCATAACGGCCATCCTTTTCCTGCACTTCATAACGGCGAACGTAGGGCTTATAGATCTCGCCGGATTCAAAGGCTTTGACAAACTCCGCAGCGGAATTTCCGGGCGTGACAGCTCCGCCGGTCGCATGTTCAATTTTTGGGCTAGCCCCGCCCGACACCTGCGTTGCCTGAAAGATCACGCCATCGCTGCAATCAGATAGAAGCAGAATATCCCCTGCCTCCAGCCCTGCCACACTCGTCACGTCCAGTGCCTCGGAGGTGCTATCCATCGCGCTTGTCAGGCGAATGCCTGGGCCTGAGGCCCCACGTAGAGTAAGAATATGGGATCCGGTCACTGCGGCGTCCCCGGCGGTTGCCACCTTGACCGATATGGTCTCTACGTTTTCGTCCAGAGTAAAACCATGGACATCCACATCGTAGCCAGCATGGTTTTCATCCAGTAAGGTCTTTACCCGAGAATGCTTGGTGCACCCCCAGTAATCTGCGTTTCTGATATCCCGACTCAAGATATCCGACGCGATCCGTCCAGTCTCCTGAACCCGGCCAAGAGCCTCCGCCATCCGGAAGCTGCGCTGACTGCCAGTAAAGATCTGTACCAGGCCTGCTGTCAGAATTAATCCCAGCAACATGGCCACCATCAGCTCTACAACGGTTATCCCCTGTTGGGTTCGCTTCATTCTCATCGCGGCAACCTTACCTGATAGCTAATTTGGGAGGTTTTTTCCGCCACGGCCTCGCCGTCTTCATCCTTGGCAAACATTTCCCGCTCTTTCCACCAAATATCGATGTCCGCTGTGCGGCTGGCAGCAGTCCAGGTCACCTGAAACTCCGCATCTGGAAGGGCTCTTTTCAAGGAGTCACACCAATTTTTCAGCTTGCCCGCGGAGCAATTGCTCGTTTTGGATGTCGCATAATTGGAAGCATCATTCGCGTCACTCCTGATCAGCTCCCCCAGCTCGTAAGCAAGCAGATTCACCTGGGTCCTGGCCTCGGAGTTGTCCACGTACCGCAATGACAAGGTTTGCATTGCCGCAATACCGAGTAGACCGATGGCCAACACCAATACCGCCACCAGAACTTCAATCATCGAAAAACCACGTTGCTGACGCATCTTCATCTGTGCACCTATCAGGAACAGGTAATGGGAGCAGAGTGCATACGGCCACCGGCCAAGATCTCAATATCCCGCCCGGGCTTGCCCGCACCAGAACATAGCTTCAACGTCAACGTACCACTCGCCCGGGAAAGCCCGGAGGGTCTGAAACCAACGTTTACTCCTCCCGAAACCGCCAAGGTAAAGCCAGAAGGCAAAGCCTCCATCTCCTGGAATATTTCTGCATCGTCACGGTTACCGTCGCCATCCTCATCCACCCAGGCAACCAGTCCCCCATCCCAGGCCCCAGCTGTGACGGGATCGATCCTTACGATGGCATTGCGCTTAATTGCCTCGACACGAGCGCCATTGATAAAGCCAAGCAATTGATTGGTGGTACTGGTCAACCGATTCCTTTCCAGGAGACTGGTGAACGATGGAACCGCGACGGTGACCACAACAGCCAAAACGGCTAGAGCAATCATCAATTCCACCAACGTAAAACCCCGGGAATACTTCATTCCTACTCCCCATGTGCACATACAAAATCGCTAGCCTAAGTGTAGTCGACTCTATGAGTCACGGGAGGGGTATGCCGACGATCGGCCCAAATAAACGATGAATGGCAATAAATGGAGGGATTTTGTGAAAAAGGTCACACAAGGTGACCTTTTCAGGAGGGTGGGAACAGCGCCTCAGTAGGGGCTTAAGTGGCGTCCACGGTAGGAATGCGCAGTTCCTTGGGGACGCTGAACTGGATATTTTCTTCCCGGCCCGCGATTTCCTCCGGCTCTTCCCCGCCCATTTCCTGCAGGCGCTCAACCACCTGCCGGACCAGGATTTCCGGCGCGGAGGCCCCGGCAGTGATCCCCACGGTCTGAACCCCTTTAAACCAGGCGGACTCAATTTGGGAGGCATCATCAATCAGATAGGCCGGCGTTCCCATCCGCTCGCCCAGCTCCCGCAACCGGTTGGAGTTGGAGCTGTTGGGAGAGCCCACCACCAGCATCAGGTCACACTCTGAAGCCAGCTGCTTGACCGCATCCTGACGGTTTTGGGTGGCGTAGCAAATATCATCCTTGCGCGGGCCACGAATCAGCGGGAACCGCTCACGCAAGGCGTCAATCACCTTGGCGGTATCATCCATGGACAAGGTGGTCTGGGTGACAAAGTAAAGACGCGAAGGGTCGCGCACCTGCAACCGCGCAACATCGTCCACATTTTCCACCAAATAGATATCGCCGCCCTGCTGGTGATCAAATTGCCCCATGGTGCCTTCCACTTCCGGATGGCCCGCATGGCCGATCAAAATACATTCGGCGCCCTCGCGGCTATATCGGGCGACTTCGATATGGACCTTGGTGACCAGCGGGCAGGTGGCATCAAACACCTTCAACTGGCGCCGGTCCGCTTCCGCCCGAACCGCCTGGGACACGCCGTGGGCGCTAAAGATCACCAGGGAGTTATCCGGCACCTCATCGAGCTCATCGACGAAAATCGCGCCGCGGTTGCGGAGGTTGTCCACTACAAAGCGGTTATGGACCACTTCATGGCGCACATAGATGGGGGCTCCGAAAACGTCGAGGGCCCGGTTTACAATCTCGATGGCACGATCAACCCCGGCACAGAAGCCCCGGGGATTGGCGAGTTTAATCTTCATGAATGCAACTATCCTGTCTGTTCAACCGGCTGCACATCCAGAACCTCAACTTCGAAGGTCAGGGTTCTACCCGCCAGGGGATGGTTGAAATCCACCACGACCCGATCCGGATGCACTTCCTTGACGACTCCCGGCAGCTCGGATTTGGCCGCATCGGCAAATGAAAGGACCGCTCCCACTTCCAAGGGCATGTCGGGAGCGAACTGATCGCGCTTGAACTCCTGGATATTGTTCGGATTCGGCATGCCAAACCCATGCTCTGGGGTGATCTCGAAGCTGGCGCTCTCACCGGCTTTCATTCCCTGAATGCACGACTCGAACCCGGAAGGCAGGTTGCCGTCCCCAAACTCAAAAACCGCCGGTTGCTTACCAACGGTCGAGTCCACAACGTCACCAGTTTCCAACTTGAGGGTAAAGTGCATGGTAACCCGGCTACCATGGCCAACAAACAGTTCTGTCATAAAGCCGCCTCCACAAGGCTTAGTCGGATGCTCCGGCGTCTGAGGGCTTGCGGAACATATCCAGGGCAATCATCACGGCGCCGACACTGATGGCGCAATCGGCAATGTTAAACGCAGGAAAATGGTAGTTGCCGTAATACACGTGGATAAAATCCACCACATAGCCCAGCACCAACCGGTCATAGAGATTACCCAACGCCCCGCCCAGTACCAGAGCCAACGCGATAGGTAGCCAGCGGTCGCTGCGGGGCAGCCGGTATAGCCAGGCAATCAGCATGATACTGACTCCCACCGCCAAAACGGCAAAGAACCAGCGCTGCCAGCCTCCCTGATCCGCCAGAAAGCTAAATGCAGCCCCCGTATTGTGCAGCAGGGTCAGGTTGAAAAACGGCAGCACCGGCACAGGCATGCCATAGTCCAGGTTACTGCTGGCCAAATACTTGGTGCCCAGATCCAAAACGATCACCAGTGCGGACAGCCACAACCAGGGCAGCGCTCCCCAGGAGCGCTTGGACGACAGCGTCATCTGCAACATACCTTGTCTCTTATAGTCCCTGCTTTACGCATATTGGCGCTTCTCTCCCTGCCCCGCCACGTTCTCCACGCAACGGCCGCACAGCTCCGGATGCTCTGCATGGGCCCCCACATCCTCGCGGTGATGCCAGCAACGGGTGCACTTGGCATGAGCCGTCGGCGTAACCAGTACCCGCAGCCCGGCGACCTCGGTCTGTGCCGCGCCGGCTGAGTCAGCCTCTGCCAAGGGACATACCCGCGCCTCGGAGGTAATGGTCACAAACCGCAGCTCCTCACCCAAGCGCTCCAAGACCTGTTGCAGCTCGCCCTCACAGAACAGGCTCACTTCGGTGGTCAGGCCGCCTTTGACCTTGCCCGCATTACGCTGGGTTTCAATTTCCTTGTTAACCGCCTCTTTGACAGCCATCACCTGAGCCCAGAAGTCGCGCCCCATCTCGGCCGAGGCATTGATGGGCTGCAGACCTTCATAGTAGGTTTCCAGGAAGACAAATTCGCTACGCTCACCGGGCATGACCTGCCAGATCTCGTCGGCGGTAAAGCTAAGGATCGGAGCGATCCAGCGCACCAGTGCTTCGATGATGTGATAGAGCGCCGTTTGCGCGGAGCGCCGTGCCAAGCTGTCGGTCTGGGTGGTGTACTGGCGATCCTTGATGATATCCAGATAGAAGCCGCCCAGGTCGATGGCGCAGAAGGTGTGCACCTTCTGATAGATCTGCAGGAAGTTGTACTTCTCGTAAGCATCCCGAATCTCTTGCTGCAGCAACCAGGCCCGGTCTACTGCCCAACGGTCCAGGGCCAGCAGCTCGTCCAGGGGCACCAAGTGCTCCCGAGGATCAAAACCGTTCAGGTTGGCCAGCAGGAAACGGGCGGTATTACGAATCCGGCGATAGGAGTCAGCGGTACGCTCCAGAATCTTGTTGGAGACGGTCATCTCGCCGCTGTAGTCGGTGGCCGCCACCCACAGACGGAGAATATCGGCCCCCAATTTGTTCATCACATCCTGAGGCGAAACCACGTTGCCCAGGGACTTGGACATCTTGCGGCCGTTCTCATCCACCACAAAGCCATGGGTCAACAGGCCGCGATAAGGCGCATTCCCGTCGATGGCGCAACCGGTCAGCAGCGAGGAATGGAACCAGCCCCGGTGCTGGTCGGAGCCTTCCAGGTACAGATCCGCACGGGGGCCTTCATCATGCCCCATGGGATGGGAGCCCCGCATTACGTGCCAGTGGGTCGTTCCGGAGTCGAACCAAACGTCGAGGGTGTCGTTGATTTTCTCGTACTGATCGGCTTCCGCCCCCAGCAGCTCTGCCGGGTCCAGTTTGAACCAGGCTTCGATCCCCTCTTGCTCAACCCGCTGGGCCACCTGCTCCATCAGCTCCACAGTACGCGGATGCAGCTCCCCGCTTTCCTTGTGCAGGAAGAACGGAATCGGCACCCCCCAGTTCCGCTGACGGGAGATACACCAATCCGGCCGGCCAGCGATCATGCCCTGCAGGCGGGCCTGTCCCCAGGCGGGCACAAACTTGGTGGTTTCAATGGCTTTTAAGGCCCGTTGCCGCAAAGTGGTGCCATCTTTGGCCGGCGTATCCATGCCCACGAACCACTGGGCCGTGGCCCGGTAGATCAGGGGCGTCTTATGGCGCCAGCAGTGCATGTAGCTGTGGCTGACACTTTCGTGCTTGAGCAACGCACCCACTTCCTGCAGCTTTTCGACAATGTTCGGGTTGGCCTTCCAGATAAACTGGCCGCCAAAGAACGGCAGGGATTCCACATAGACCCCGTTGCTCTGCACCGGGCTCAGGATCTCGTCGTTCTGCAGGCCGTACTGCTTGCAGATCCGGAAGTCGTCTTCCCCGTAGGCCGGAGCGGCGTGGACGATACCGGTACCGGCACCGGTTTCCACATAGTCTGCCAAATAAACCGGCGACAAGCGGTCATAGAAAGGATGGCGGAAGCGGATCAAGTCCAGCGCCGAGCCTTGGGCACGGGCGATAACTTCACCTTCCAGGCCATAGCGTTGCAGGCAGGACTCTACCAGCTCTTCGGCCAACACCAGCAGGCGCTCGCCCACGTCCACCAGCGCATAGGTCAGCTCCGGGTGCACGTTCAGGGCCTGGTTGGCAGGAATGGTCCAGGGGGTGGTGGTCCAGATGACGATGCTGGCAGGTTTGGCCAGGCTCTCAAGTCCGAAAGCCGCTGCCAGCTTGTCCGCATCTTCCACCGCAAACGCCACATCGATGGCATCAGACTTTTTGTCCTGGTACTCCACTTCGGCTTCAGCCAGGGCCGAGCCACAATCAAAACACCAGTTAACGGGCTTGAGGCCCTTGAACACAAAGCCCCCTTCCACCATCTTGGCCAGGGCGCGAATTTCGCCCGCCTCGTTGGGGAATTCCATGGTGCGGTAAGGGTTCTCCCAGTCACCCAGAACGCCCAGGCGAATGAAGTCCTTCATCTGCCCCTGGACTTGCTTGGCGGCGTACTCCCGGCAGCGAACCCGGGTCAGGTCAGCCGGCTGATTTTTGCCGTGGGTGGTTTCCACCTTGTGCTCAATGGGCAGGCCGTGGCAGTCCCAGCCCGGCACATAAGGCGCGTCATAGCCCGCCAGGGTCTTGGACTTGACGATGATGTCCTTGAGGATCTTGTTGACCGCGTGGCCGATATGAATATCGCCGTTGGCATAAGGAGGGCCGTCGTGCAGAACAAAAACCGGACGCCCTTGGGAAACCTCACGGATCTTTTGATAAAGATTCGCTTCCTGCCAGCGCGTGAGCATCTCGGGCTCACGCTGGGACAGGTTGGCCTTCATGGGGAAAGCCGTTTCCGGAAGGTTTAAGGTCGCTTTATAGTCGGTCATAACAAGTCCACGTTTTAGACTGGATCACGGCCCGCCACTGGGGCCGGAGTCGAGTTTCTGAAACCAATCAGCGAGAGGCGGGCGAGCCTGCCTCTCTCAACTGCCGAAGATGCTCCGTGCAGCCTGAATATCCTGTTCAATCTGGGCCTTCAGTGCGTCGAGCGACGGAAAACGCTGCTCGTCGCGCAGCTTGGCCCGAAAAATCACCTGAAGCCGGGCGCCATAGATCAAGCGGGAAAAGTCCAGCAGATGGACCTCCAGCAACGGCTTGGTCCCATTGACGCTAGGCCGAACGCCAACATTGGCGACGGCAGGCAAAGGTGACGCCTCTCCCGGCATGAGCACTTCCACTGCAAACACACCGGTCAGGGGTGAATGGCGCCGTCCCAGGGCAATATTGGCCGTGGGCACCCCCAGTTGCCGGCCAAGCTTGGCCCCGTGAATCACCCGGCCGCCCATGCTATAAGGACGCCCGAGCATCCTTTGCACCAAGTCGAAGTCGCAGTCTGCCAGCGCCTTTCTAACCCGCGTGCTGCTCACCCGTTCGCCGTCGATCTCAAACGTTTGGGTGTGTTCGACGCCGAAACCTTTTCCTGCGCCCATCCGTTCAAGAAGGTGAAAGTCACCCGAGCGGTCACAGCCGAACCGAAAGTCGTCGCCGACCACCAGGTGGCGGATTCGCAGCCCGTCGATCAGCACCTGCTGCACGAACTGCTCTGCCGTCAGGCTACGCAGCCGCTGATTAAACTGCAGACAGACCACTATGTCGACACCCTGTTCCTCGAGTGCGACCAGCTTCTCACGAAATCGCGTCAACCTTGGTGGCGCCTGATCCCCAGCAAAGTATTCCCGGGGCTGCGGCTCAAACACCACCACCACCGAAGGCACTTCCAGGGCCGCCGCCTTGGTTTTCACTTGGGCCAGGATCGCCTGATGGCCGCGGTGAACCCCGTCAAAGTTGCCGATCGTTGCCACACAGCCATTGGCCAGGCACGCCTGTGCCGGGTGTTGCGAGGCCACGGTGCCCGCCGGTGAATACAGGAGATTATGCAAGCCACGGATCAGCTTCATGTTTACATCATGTCGTTTGGGTAAAGCGGCATTATAACCGAGGCCAGCCACGCCGCCCACACGCGTTATGCAAGCCTCCTCTGGCCTGCGTATTGATCAGGCGCCCATTTTGAACTGCCGCAAACGAATACCACAGGCAAACAAGGCAATGAAATAGACAGCCATTCCACCCAGCGTCAGCAATGCCAGCCAGGCAGCCCGCTCATACCAGAGCTGCTGCATCCAAAGCGTATCGCTGTAGTTCACCAGCAACACAAAAGCCACCAGCAAGCCATTGGCCACCAACAATTGGCCGGCAAACTTCAGCCAGCCCGGCTGAAACCGCCAAACCCGATCCTTATACAAGCCACGGGCCAGCAGCCCCACGTTCAAAAAAGCAGCCAGGGTAGTCGCCAATGCCAGCCCCACATGGGCCAGGGGGAACACCAGGATCAGGTTGAAGACCATATTGGCCACCATGGCAATAATGCCGATTTTGACCGGCGTTTTCGTATCCTGACGGGCAAAAAAGCCCGGCGCCAGCACCTTGATCAGCATAAAGGCAATCAGGCCCGCCGAATAGGCCCGCAGACTCATGGCAGACATCTCAATGTCACGGGGTTCCAGAGCGCCATGGTAAAAGAGCGTGATCAGCAAGGGTTCTGCCAGCAAAGCCAGGGCCAGAGCCGCCGGCAGCCCGATCAGCAACACCGTCCGCACGCCCCAGTCCATCATCCGGGAAAACTCCTCGGTGGACTTCTCCGCATGCTTGCGGGACAGGCTCGGCAAAATCACTGTAGCGATGGCGATACCAAACACGCCCAGGGGCAGCTCCGTCAGCCGGTCGGAATAATACAGCCAGGAGACGCTGCCGGTTTGCAGAAAGGAAGCCAGGATGGTGTCCAACAGCAAATTGATCTGACTCACCGATACCCCAAACAGCGCCGGCACCATCAGCTTCAGGATCCGCTGCACCCCCTCATGGCGGTAATCCACCCGGGGCCTGGGCAACAAGCCGATCTTCATCAAAAACGGCAACTGAAAGAAAAACTGCAAAATTCCTGCTATCAACACTCCCCAGGCCAGTGCCACAACCGGCACCGATAATCGGGGGCTCAACCACAACGCCGCGCCAATCATGGCCAGGTTCAGCAACACCGGCGTAAAGGCGGGTACCGCAAACCGGTCATAACTATTCAGGACAGACCCGGCAAAGGCCGTGAGGGAAATCAGCAACAGATAAGGAAAGGTGATCCGCAGCATGTCCGCAGTCAGCGCGAACTTGGCCGGCTCATCGTGGAATCCCGGAGCGAATACATAGGCGATCACGGGGGAGCCAAACACGGCCAACGCCGTCAGCACCATAAGAACCAGCCCCAGGGTACCCGCCACCGCGCCCAGCAGTTGCTTCACTTCCGCCTGGGAGCGCTGGGAGCGGTACTCCGACAATACCGGCACAAAGGCCTGGGCGAAGGCCCCTTCGGCAAATAGGCGGCGTAAAAAGTTAGGAATCTTGAAGGCGACAAAGAACGCATCCGCCCCTGCGCCGGCACCGAACTGGTTGGCAATCACCATATCCCGAATCAGCCCCAGGACGCGGGACAACATGGTCATCAGGCTCACCAAACCACTGGAGCGCAGCAGACTGCGGGACTTGGGCCGAACGGGCGAAGCCTCCGAAGGAGAGTCGGATTCCGGCGAACTGGGAGCCTGATTCATAGACCTACCTGGCAAGAAAACGAGTGCTGCGGGCAAGGCGCTGATGCTAGCATTACAGACCTGAAAGAAACAGGGGCCAGCGACGTTCTCACACGACTTTAGCCATTCCGTGATTGACAAATAAATCGCCAACCGGCATAGTGTCGCGTCATTTATTTCGAACAACCTACCCGTTCTACGTGAGGAGTTACAAGGTGGCGAATACCGCATCAGCTAAAAAGCGCGCGCGCCAGCAAGAGAAAAATCGAGCGCACAATGCCAGCCTGCGCTCAATGGTGCGCACCTATGTGAAGAAAGTCATTGCCAAAATCAACGCTGGCAACTACGAAGAAGCCATGGCCGCCTTCAAAGCCGCCGAGCCCATCGTTGACAGCATGGTCAACAAAGGCATTTTCTCCAAGAACAAGGCTGCCCGCACCAAGAGCCGTCTGAACGCCCGCATCAAGGCGCTCAAAGAAGCTTAATCGCTCCTGGCTGTATGCGAGAATTCCTGTAACCGCATCCTCGGATGCGGTTATTTTTTGCCTCTAGAATCCCAATGCTGACAGATAGCACAGCCACCTGCCAGCCTCAAATCCCATCAAACCAGAACCAGGTTATCCCGGTGCACCAGCTCCGGCTCATGGCTGTAGCCCAGCACCTTGACGATAGAGTCGCTGCACTTGCCGATGATCTGGCGCGCATCCGCCGCGTCATAGTTCACCAGGCCCCGCGCCACCTCCCTGCCAGACTCATCCACACAGGTCACGATCTCGCCACGGCGAAAGTTGCCACTGACACTTTTCACACCGACCGGCAACAAGCTGGTTCCCTTTTGCAACAGAACCTGAACGGCCCCCGCATCCAGCACCAGGGTTCCCTTGGTCTTCAGATGCCCCGCTAACCATTGCTTGCGAGCCGCCCAACGCCCCTGCTCTGACAACAGCAAGGTTCCTAACTCCTCGCCCTGTCGCAGCCGCAACAGCACATCAGGAATACGCCCCCCCACAATCACCGTGGATGCCCCGGAACGAGCCGCCAAACGCCCGGCCCGTAATTTGGTCAGCATGCCACCCCGCCCCAGGCTGCCAGCAGAACCACCCACCATGGCATCCAGGGAAGGATCGGACGCATAGGCCTCCCGCACCAGCTCAGCATCTGCGTGATGGCGCGGATCCTTGTTAAACATCCCCATCTGGTCCGTCAGGATGATCAGGGCATCGGCTTCCATCAGGTTGGCAACCAAAGCGCCGAGCGTGTCATTGTCACCGAAACGGATTTCATCGGTAACAACCGTATCGTTTTCATTGATGATCGGCACGACCCCCATCTGCAACAGGGTGCGGATGGTGCTACGGGCATTCAAATAACGCTTGCGATCAGACAGGTCATCATGGGTCAACAGGATTTGCGCCGTATGCAGGCCATGCTTGTGGAAAAAGGTTTCATAGGCCTGCACCAGTCCCGTCTGACCGACGGCCGCTGCCGCCTGCAACAGGTGTACGTGCTGGGGACGCTCTGTCATGCCCAGCCGGCTCATGCCCTCCGCCACTGAGCCGGACGACACCAGAACCACTTCAAGCCCCTGCTTTTGCAAGGCCGCCATCTGGTCCACCCAAGACGAGATAGAGTCCACATCCAGGCCACGCCCATCGTTGGTCAACAGCGCACTGCCAATCTTGACCACCCAGCGGCGCGACTCCGTCAGTCGGGCTCGTGAGGAAGAATCGGAAGAAGAAGCCATATCAATGTCACCACCAGATCAATCAGACCTATCCATACCCTTACAGGCTACCGCACGTAATAGACTTCCACGTCTCCGTTGTCGTCATCCTCGTCGTCCGTTTCTTCGCCCTCGCGTTTTTTCCGCCGGCGCTCATTGTAGGCCAGCACCGCTTCGCGGGCCTCTTCGTCCATCTGTCGACGCAGCTCTTCCTCCCGCGCCCGCACTTCCTCATCTTCCGCTTCCAGCGCCGCCCGCTCCTCGATCCAACGCATAATATCCTGACATAGCACATCCGTACCTTCGCCAGAAATAGCGGAAATACGATACACCGGGCCATCCCAGCCCAGCTCTTCCAGCAAATCCTCGCAGCGCTGCTCGCGCTCGTCTTCCGGCAACAGATCCAGCTTATTCAGCACCAGCCAGCGCTCCCGGTCCGCCAGGGTCACACTGAACTTGGCCAGCTCGGCCTCAATCGTATCCACAGCCTCTGCCGGGTCAGAGCCATCCAGTGGCGCCATATCCACCAGATGCAACAACAGGCGAGTGCGCACCAGATGCTTGAGAAAGCGAATCCCCAGGCCGGCACCTTCCGCCGCCCCTTCGATCAAGCCCGGAATATCGGCAACCACAAAGCTGCGATGGGACTGCACCCGGACCACACCCAGGTTCGGCACCAACGTGGTGAACGGATAGTCCGCCACCTTGGGACGAGCCGCGGAAATCGCCCGAATCAGGGTCGATTTGCCCGCATTGGGCATACCCAGAAGCCCGACGTCGGCCAGCAGCTTCAACTCCAGGCGCAAGGTACGCTCTTCTCCGGGAGTGCCATTGGTAGACTGGCGTGGTGCCCGGTTAGTACTGGACTTGAAGCGAGTATTGCCCAATCCGTGAAACCCGCCCTGGGCCACTTTCAGAATTTGACCCGGCTCTGTCAGGTCTCCCAGCACCTCACCGGTGTCATCATCGATCACCGTGGTGCCCACGGGCACCTTCAAAGTGATATCCGCACCCTTTGCACCGGTACAGTCACTGCCCATGCCGTTTTGGCCATTTTCTGCCCGGTAGCGGCGCTGGTACCGATAGTCGATCAGAGTGTTGATGCCTTCATCCGCCACCAGAAACACAGAGCCGCCATCACCGCCATCGCCCCCACTGGGGCCGCCCATCGGAATGAACTTCTCGCGGCGAAAAGCCACGCAGCCGTTTCCGCCCTTGCCGGCCTGCACGTGAATCTTGGCTTCATCAACAAATTTCATGGTGTTTTCCTCCCGGAAGACCCGGCGTCAGCACTGCCCCACGCGGGGCCCAACACTGCTGCAAAGTATATCAGCGAACCGCTTAACCAGAAGCGGGTACAACAAACAAAAAAAGCCCCGAAACCGGAGCTTTTTTCATGAACAGCGAAGAAGTTAGGCTGCGGTAATAATGCGTACAGTGCGACGCATGTTCGGGCCTTTCTTCTCGAACTTCACATAACCGTCTGCTTTGGCGAACAGGGTGTGGTCACGGCCAATACCGACGTTTTCGCCGGGATGGAACTGAGTGCCACGCTGACGCACGATGATGCTGCCGGCAGTAACCAGCTGACCACCGAAGCGCTTGACGCCAAGGCGTTTACTTTCCGAATCGCGACCGTTGCGGCTACTACCCGCTGCCTTCTTGTGAGCCATTGCTTAACTCCTCATTGACCTGCGGAATTAACCCGCGTTGATACCCGTAATTTTCACTTCAGTGAACCACTGACGGTGGCCCTGCTGCTTCATGTGATGCTTACGGCGACGGAACTTGATGATCTTGATTTTCTTGTGGCGACCATGGGAAACCACTTCTGCAGTCACTTTCGCACCTGCAACTACGGGAGTGCCCACTTTGACATCGTCACCATTGGAAACCAGCAGAACCTGGTCAAACTCGACCGTAGCACCGGTTTCTACTTCAATCTTTTCCAGCTTGAGGGTTTCGCCCTCTTTTACACGGTGTTGCTTGCCACCACTTACAATCACTGCGTACATGACATTCTCCAATCAATAACATCCACCGCTCGCCGTTGCTTCTATTCCGCCCTCAGCGGACCTGCTTCTACGGGAAACCCTCTGGCAACCCTATGGCAGGGAACGGAGCCTGGTGAATGAGGGGCGCACATTGTACGAAATGCCGCCAATCGCCGCAACTATTAGCCGGGTTAAAACTTGCAAGCGCCCAAGCTTGCGGGCAAAACCCATACTCTATAGCAAGAACTCGCGGCCAACAGTTGACACTGACTATCCTGAACCCTACGATTCAGCCCCGAAAATCCTCCATTCACTGTGGCCTTAGGCTTCCTGCACATGCACGCTCAGCAAATTTACGAGACGGTCAGCAGCGACTTCCAAGCAGTCGATACCCTGATCAAAGAGCAACTGTTTTCCCGCGTCCCGCTGGTCGAAAGCATCGGCCGTTATATTACCGACAGCGGCGGCAAACGTATGCGGCCTCTCGTGGTACTGCTGACTGCCAATGCCGCGGGCCTGGCAAGTGACAGCGTCCGCCGGGACTGCATCAAACTGGCGGCCATTATCGAGTTCCTGCACACGGCAACCCTGCTGCACGACGACGTGGTCGACACCTCCGAACTGCGCCGGGGCCGCTCGACGGCAAACGCCAAGTGGGGTAACGCCCCCAGCGTGTTGGTCGGAGACTTCCTATACTCCCGCTCCTTTGAAATGATGGTGGAACTGCGCGATTTGGCGGTGATGGAGATTCTCTCCCAGGCCACCAGCATCATTGCCGAAGGAGAAGTCCTGCAGCTGATGAACGTGCGCAACCCGGATCTGACCGAAGAGCAATACATGGACGTCATTCGTAGCAAGACCGCCATGCTGTTCCAGGCCTCGTCCCACAGTGCTGCCGTTCTCGCCACCGATAACGTCGCCATCCAGGAAGCCATGCGCGACTACGGCCTTTACCTGGGCATGGCCTTCCAACTGGCGGATGATGTGCTGGATTATCGTGGCAGTGCCGAGGAAATGGGCAAAAACGTGGGTGATGACCTGGCAGAAGGCAAGTGCACGCTGCCCCTGATCCACACCATGAAAGTCGGCACCGAAGCCCAACGGAACCTGGTGCGCCAGGCCATTCGCCAGGCCGGATTGGAGCAACTACCCCAAATCCTGGAAGCGGTGGAGAGCTGTGGCGCCCTGGAACATACCCTGAACCTGGCCCACGCGTATGTAGAAAAGGCCGTGGCCTGCCTGGACGGCTTGGCGGACTCTCCCCATAAGGAAGCCCTGGCAGCCCTGGCCCGCTTGGCGGTTAATCGTTCAAAATAATTGCAGCTTTACGCCGGGCTTTCCCCTGCCACCGTTTCATACGCCTGTTCTGTATGTTATAAATCGGTTCAGTCGTTTTGAGGCAGTGGAAACCCGCCATGCACACTCCGATCACCATCGACGCCCTGCGCGTCATTGATGCCATCGACCGCAAGAAGAGCTTTGCCGCCGCGGCAAACGAGCTCTATCGGGTTCCCTCGGCGATTTCCTATACCGTCCAAAAGCTGGAAGAAGACCTGGGCGTTGAGATCTTCAACCGTAGCGGCCACCGCGCCGTGCTGACCCCGGCCGGACGCTACCTGTTGGAACAGGGCCGCGAAATCCTGCGCGCCGCCGACACTCTCAGCCAGACCACACGCCAGATCGCCAGCGGCTGGGAGCCCAAGCTGACCCTGGCCATCAACACCCTTCTCCCCCTCGAGAGCCTGTTGCCTCTGGTGCAAGAATTCCAGGAACAACAGCCCCAGGTGGAAATCCAGATTCTAGAAGAAGTCTTTGGGGGCGCTTGGGATGCCTTATTGTGCCGGCGCGCGGATCTTGCCATCGGCTGCGACATTGACAGCCGACCCGCCGGAAACTTCAGCCTGCACCCCCTGGGTGAGCTGGAGTTTGTCTATGCCGTAGCCCCCAATCATCCGCTCTGCAAAGAGCGCCAGCCTCTTTCACCGGAAACCCTGGCCCAATACCGGGCGGTGGTGGCCGCGGACTCTTCCCGGCACCTGGCCCCCCGCTCCGGCGGGATCTTTGAGAAGCAGCCTCGACTGACGGTGCCCAATATGGCCGCCAAAATTGAGGCCCAGCGCCAAGGGCTGGGCGCCGGTTATTTACCGAAACGGCAGATAGAGCCTTATCTGAACCGGGGCGAGTTGATCGCTTTGACCTTGGAGCAACCCCGCCCAGCCCTGGAACTCTACCTGGCCCACCGCTCCGAAGATCGGGGCCGGGCCCTGAAGTGGTTCGTCAAACGCCTGAGCTCAGAACCCAGATTCCAGCAATGGCTCAAGCCGGCAGTGGCTTCGCAACCATAAGCAGCCGGCTTCCACTCATCGCATCCCGACGCGTCAACCGGATACCAGCATATCCTTTGCCACCTGGTCACGCACCTTGCGATCAAGCAGTTGTTCAACCAGTGCGAGGGCATAGTCAATGGCTGTTGCCGGACCCTGGCTGGTAATACAGTTGCCCGACACCACTACTTTCTGGTCCGGAGCAGCAGGATTGGTCAGTTTCTCCCGCAGCGCCGGGAAACAGGTCGCTTCATGCCCTTCCAGCAAACCATGGGTTTCCAGCACGTAGACCGGGGAGGCACAAATGGCGCCGAACAGACGGCCGGACTCCTTCTGCTCTTGCAGGCGACGAATCAAGGGAGCACAGTCCCGCAGCCGCTCAGCCCCGGGCAAGCCTCCCGGCAAGCTGATCAAATCATAGGTTTCCGACGCACACTCCTCAAAGAGGCGATCGGCCACAATACGCGTCCCCCGTGCGGCAACGATTTCCGCACTCGGCTCGATGCTGGCCACCGTCACCTCGATTTGGGCTCGCCGCAGCACATCGATTTGGGCTACGGTCTCAATATCCTCCACGCCATTGGCAATAACGATCAAAGCACGTTTAGTCATCTTCATATTCCTCCGTTTTCTGGCCTGTCAGGCCCTTATCCTCTTTTATCTGACATCACTCACTGTTAAAGTGCGCGCGACACAAAACCAATGTTCACGCGTTCGCGCTAGGTAACAATCCCTCAACCACGAATGGACTTTGGGTACGGCGGACTGACCACCAGTGCAGGACCTATGTCATACACGAACAGCGACGCACAAGTCCAATGCAGCCCAGGTCGCCTTGCAGGTTGAGGAAGCGTTACGAAGTCTCACTGAACTGGACAGCATATAGATGATGCGGCAATTAACTGAACTGGATGCCTCTTTCCTTTATCTGGAATCAGAAAACTCTCCCATGCATATGGGAGGTCTCTACCTGTTTGACAACAGTGACCGGGAAAAGCCTCTGGATTTCGAAGAGTTTCGTCGGTATATCGAATCCCGCTTGCACCTGGCGGACTTCTTTCGCCAACGCCTGATCGAAGTTCCCCTCCATCTGGATCACCCTTACTGGGTAGATGACCCCGACTTCGACCTGGATCGGCACCTGCGCCATGTGACGCTGGAAAAGCCGGGGGACGAGCCCGCACTGCTGGAATTGGCAGCCAGCCTCCTGGCAGAGCCGTTGCCCCGCGACCGTCCCCTGTGGGAAATTTCCTTTATTGATGGCCTGGCGGCCCGAGAGGATGCTCCCTCTTCCTTTGCCATTCTAGTGAAAGTCCATCATGCGGCCATTGATGCAGCAACCGGTGAAGAAGTCATGGGCGCCCTGCTGGAGTTTTCGCCCACTCCCCGCAGCTTGATCCCTCCCCAACCCTGGCGCCCGAAGCCCTTACCTTCCAAGGCCCGGCTATTGGGCGGCGCCTATGGAAGCGCCCTTAACACGCCATTTCGCCTGGCCAGCCTCGCGAAGGATACCCTGGCCAGTGCCTTTTATGCCGTACTGGTCCAACGCTTGCGCAAGCTGAAGCTGCCTCCGGCCCTGTTCAGCGCTCCCCGCACCCTGTTCAACCTGCCGATTGGCCGTGAACGGGTCATTGGCTATGTGGAATTCCCCCTGGAGCGCTTTCGCAAGCTCAAGAAAGCCCATAGCGAGTTAACCGTCAATGACCTGGTCTTAGCGACCTGTGCCGAGGCCTTGAGCAGCTATCTCGCCAGCCACGGACGCCTCCCCCGGCGCCCCCTGATTGCCATGTCACCGATTTCCGTGCGCTCCAAGAACCTGCGCAGCCCGACCGGCAAACAGCTCTCGGCCATGCTCATTTCCCTGGCAACCGACGAGCCGGACCTGGCCCGCCGGCTCAAGAAAATCCACGACAACGCGGTAGCCTCCAAAATCTATGGCCAAGCAATCTCCGCCGCGCGTCTGCGGGAGCTGATTCCATCCAGCATGGTAGGCTTGTCGGCCCGGATCTACACGGAGTTCCAGCTGGCACAACGACACCGCCCCTTGTTTAACCTGCCGATCACCAACGTGCCCGGGCCCCAGATCCCCTTATACCTGAACGGCGCCAAGCTGATCCGGCAAATCGGCACCGCTCCGCTGTTCGATGGTCTGGGGCTGGTGCTGGTGATCGTCAGCTACAACAGCAAGATCACCATCAGCGTGACCTCCTCCCCTTCAGTCCTGACCGACATGGACAACTTCCTGGCCCGCTTCCCAGAGGCGCTGGAAAATATGGAAAAGGCCCTGGATGGAGTGGATCTGGCAAGCCTACCGGAAACCGAAGCGGGCGGCGGCCAAACCCTGAACCGGCCAGCCACTCTGGGAGGTGCGATCACCGATATGGTGTCGCTGTTTTCGAACCTGTTCGAAAGCCTTCGCCATCGCAGCGAACGCTAGGTGGTGATCTCACGAACACCGCAGGTGGGTTCTGTGCGGTGGGCCCTGTAGAGCCCACCTCTCCAACCCTTTGACAGGAAAAAACGCCTATTCAAAGGCCCAGCGCAGGAACTCCTTCTTGTCTTCTGCGCTGGTCTGCTCCCAGAGCAACTTCAAGGCATCCAGATTGGAAACCTTTTCCCCTGAACCTTGGAGAGCGGCAGCATTGTGCGGGACGCTTTTGGGCGGCTCGACGTAGTCCTGGCTGACCGCCAGTCGAGTGCCGCCGTGATCCACCAGGGCCGCACTAAAACCAGCAGCAAACTGTTCAGCCTCGGCGCGGGAGGAGGGGCGATCGAACTCGAACGAATAGCGGTGTCCGGCAACGGCATTGAATGTCACTTGCCGCAATTCTGACTCAACCACATCCGCTTGCTTCTCGTTATTTTCCTTACGTCCCGGCGTCGCCCAAATGGATTTATAGCGGAATGCCACCGTCCGCTCGCCGGGCAGGATTTCATAAATCATTTCAAGGGAATCAAGCAGGTAGGACTTAACGGGCACCCCATCGATGCTGTCGATTTCGATGTCGGCGGGCTTGAAAAGAGTCGCCACCTGGGCCGCATCACGGGCCTCGCCTTCATAGGTTCGCACCACACGGGATGCGGCAGTACAGGCCGCCAGGGTGGCAAGCGCCACAACCAACGCGACAACTCTGCCCATACGGGATGAAAATGCCATGATAAATCCTTGAAAAAGTGTCGTTGGAAAAACTCCTGACTCACCAGGAGGGGAAAAAGCAACGGATTCATTTTCGGCTGCGGTTCCACGTCTTGCAACCGCTGTCACATCTGGAAGGATGACTGCCGCTAAAAAACCGATTTTGTGCCCTTGATTTGCCGCCCAGGCAACGCAAAGATGTTAGAAGAACCCGGTGACAGACAGATGACATTCCCTGCGGGAGGCAACGGGCATGCCTATCTCCGAACTCAGCAAACGCCAAGGCGAACAAGGCCCCATTCCGTTTCGTAGCAACCGTTTTTTCCGCGTGGGCGACAAATGGTATTTCTCGACCCGGGAAGGTTTCGACAGCGGCCCTTATGCCGACAAGCAGCGGGCCGCGACGGGTTTGAAGCGTTTTCTCGACGTGGTGAAGCTGCTTCCCCCGCACTAAACACCCGAGCATCACAGGCGTCTTAGAAAGAATCCAGAGCCCCACTGACAGCCAAGGCCAACACCACCAGCCCGGCATAAACTCCGGCCAGCAGATCATCCAGCATGATGCCCAGCCCACCCGACACCCGGCGATCAATCCAGCTGATGGGCCAAGGCTTGAGGATGTCAAAGAAGCGGAACAGCACAAAGCCGACCAGCATCCAGAACAATCCAGGCGGTGCAAAACACATGGTCAGCCAATAGCCGACAAATTCGTCCCAGACAATCCCCGGATGATCCTCTACCCCCAGCCGTTTGGAGGCAAGCCCGCAGATTCCCACACCGGCCACAAACGCCAGCGCAACCACCAACAGCAGGCTGACAAACGGCAAATACTGCAGCCACCAAAATAGAAACACCGCCACCAGGGTACCGGCAGTGCCCGGCCCTCTCGGCACCAAGCCGCTGCCAAAGCCGAAGGCCAAAAAATGAATGGGGTTATGCCAGAACCCTAACGGAAAATGACGCGGGGGAATCGCTTTTACAGCTTCTACATCCTGAGACACAAGGACTCCTTCTTGTTTTGCGTATCTCGCTTTTTCTCGTGCAGCTTACTATTTGGTGCAATTTAAGATTCGACGCAGTTAGCAGTTTGGACGCCTCTCATCACTCAACTGACCCCGGGCTCACCCACTTTGGGCCGGCCCGAACCGACAATTTCAAGGCAAACCGCTACCCTATCCATCAACAACACTGTGATAGGGCTACTGACCAGGTTAAGAGTTATTCAAAGTGGCGGTAGCCACGGCTGGAGGTCACCTGCAATTGCCCACTGGGATCCCGCAACCAGAGGCCGGGTTCAGAGGTGATTTCACCAATCAGGGTAACCAGCCCCTCTTCCACCCAGTTCTGTATATGACGCAGTTTGTCCGGCGGTAGGGTAAAGCACAGCTCGTAGTCATCCCCCCCTTCCAGTGCACACTGCAGCGCATCGTCCCGAGGCAGTTCCGCCCGGATGGCCGCGGAAAGCGGCACTTGGGCGGGCGCGATCCAGGCACCAACACCGGAGCGCTCACAGATATGCCCCAGGTCCGCCAACAAGCCATCGGAGATATCAATAGCCGCCGTGGCAAGCCCCCTTAGCTTTTGCCCAATGGCGACACGGGGCTCCGGATACTCATAACGGCGCCGTAAATACTGCTGGGCGTCGTTATAGGCCTCGCGGGGCAAGTCCAGAAAGCGCAGCGCTGCGGCCGCATCCCCAAGCGTGCCCGAGACCAACACCAAATCACCCGGCTTGGCGCCACTTCGGGTCAAAGGGGCTCCGGCAAGCGTACCCTGCACCTGCAGAGTCAGGGTGAGAGGGCCTCGGGTAGTATCGCCACCGATCAAATGCATGCCAAAGCGCTTTGCCAGCCTGAAGAGCCCTTGGGAGTACTCCCGCAGCCAGTGGGTATCGGTACGCGGCAAGGTTAAGGCGAGGGTAAAGCACCAGGGATCAGCCCCCATAGCCGCCAAATCGCTAATATTGACCGCCAGGGAACGCCAGCCTAACACGTCCGGCTCCGTGCCAGGCAGGAAATGGACACCCTCCACCAGGGTGTCGATGGACATCAACAGCTTGCGCCCGGCGGCCACGTCTACCACAGCACAGTCGTCGCCAATCCCCAACAGGATTGCGCCCTGCTCGGACTCCAGCGCAGCCGCCGCTCCGGGCTGACGGAAATACTGCTCGATCAGCTCGAACTCACCAGGACCTGCAGGACTGGAGCCAAACATAGTGCCTCGCTGGAAACTGGAAACTCCCTGGAAACTGGAAAATAGCGCCTCGCCGGAAAATAACGCCTAACCGGAAGAGCGACTGCCGCGGATTTCCGCCATACGCAGCCGAGCGGCCAGTTTATCGAGGATGCCATTGACGAACTTGTGGCCGTCGGTACCACCAAACTTCTTCGCCAACTCCACCTCTTCGTTGATGACCACCCGATAGGGCACGTCCAGCCGTTCTTTCAGCTCGTAGGCGCCCATCCGCACCAGGGACAGCTCAATGGGATCCACGTCTTTCAGGGGGCGATCCAGCAGTGGCTCGATCAGCTTGTCAAATTCCGCCAGCCGTGCCGGAACGCCATGCAAGAGCTCCCGGAAATAGGCACCGTCGACCAGGTTCATGTCATTGTCGACCATGAATTCGGCTTCGATCTGGCTCAGGGAGGCGCCCGCCATCTGCCATTGATAGAGCGCCTGTAACGCCATCTGCCGCGCCCGGCGCCGCTGTTCGACACGGGAAGCCCTGCGCGGCCCCCTGGGTTTGCCTTGGTCGTCGCTCACTTATTCACCCAGCTGTTTCAACAGACTGACCATCTCGATGGCAGACAAGGCTGCCTCCATCCCCTTATTGCCCGCCTTGGTTCCGGAGCGCTCCACCGCCTGCTCGATCGTGTCCACAGTCAGCACACCAAAAGCAATCGGCACACTGGTAGCCAGGGCAACCTGATTCAGGCCGCTGGCACACTGGCCGGCAACATAGTCGAAATGGGGCGTGCCCCCACGGATCACCGCACCCAGGGCGATGACGGCATCGTATTCTCCGGTTTCCGCCATTTTCTTTACGGCCAGCGGAATTTCAAAAGCGCCCGGCACCCGTACAATGGTAATGTCAGACTCGGGAATACCGTGGCGCATCAACGTGTCGATGGCGCCTTCCACGAGGCTTTCCACAACAAAGGCATTAAAGCGGCCGACCACAATGGCATAGCGCCCGGCACAGTTTCTGAAGTCACCCTCGTAGGTTTTTACATCTTTCATATCTGTTCCTCAGATGCTTGGAAGAGCCGTCAGGACGACAACGGCTCATAGGGAATATACTCGACCACTTCCAGGTCAAACCCAGAGAGGGCGCTGAATTTCATGGGGGAGCTGAGCAAGCGCATCTTGCCCACTCCCAGGTCACGCAGGATCTGGGAGCCGGTGCCCACGGTCATGTAGACACCAGAGCCACTGTGTCCGCTCCAACGGCCACGGCGCTCGTTAAAGAACTCCCGTACCTGCTCTTCGATGTCGCCGTTGGACTCACTGGAATTGAGCAGCACCACCACTCCCTTGCCCTCTTCGGCCACCCGGGCCAGCGCCCGACCAATGGGCCAGCTCGTGCTACCAGGACGATGGGCACCCAGCAGGTCCCGCATGGTATCCGCCAGGTGAACCCGTACCAGGGTCGGCTCGTCGGGGCGGATATCGCCCTTGGCCAGCGCCAGGTGCATACCGCCATTAACCGTATCCCGGTAGGTCAGCATGCGGAACTCGCCGTAGTCGGTAGCCAGATCCTTCTCTTCCTCACGCTCGACGGTTTTTTCCTTGAGGGTGCGGTAGTGGATCAGGTCTGCAATGGTACCGATCTTGAGGCCATGCTCCTTGGCGAACTTTTCCAGCTCGGGACGGCGGGCCATGGTGCCGTCTTCGTTCATGATCTCGCAGATCACGCCAGCCGGCTCAAACCCGGCCAGACGGGCCAAATCACAGGCGGCTTCAGTATGGCCGGCGCGGGACAATACCCCGCCGGGCTGGGCCATCAGCGGGAAAATATGTCCGGGGCTGACGATATCCTCTGCCCGTGCATTCTTGGCAGCAGCGACCCGAACGGTATGCGCCCGGTCGGCTGCGGAAATGCCGGTGGTGACCCCTTCGGCGGCTTCGATAGACACGGTGAACTTGGTGCCAAACCCAGAGGCGTTACGCTGCACCATCAGGGGCAGGTTCAGCTGTTCGCACCGCTCACGCGTCATCGGCATGCAAATCAGACCACGGGCCAAGCGTGCCATGAAGTTGATGTCCTCGGCACGGACACATTCTGCCGCCATAATCAGATCGCCTTCGTTTTCGCGATCTTCATCATCCATGAGAATTACCATCTTGCCCTGGCGTATATCCTCGATAATTTCTTCGACGGTATTCAGTTCCACGCAATGGTCCTCTCAGTCAAAGGTTTGCTTTCGCCGGCGCTGCCGGCGAATAAATCAGCCGTAAGTCTTGCCCAACCTGTCGCACATCCTGTAACTCAAGCGGCACACTCTCAGCCATGGTGGTCACTTCCGGCAGATCAAGCAATGGCCTTGCTGAACTGCCCATCAGCTTGGGCGCCATATAAACCCAAAGCTCATCAATCAAGCCAGCGCGCATAAAAGCGCCGCTCAGGCCGGCTCCGGCCTCCACCAGAACCTCATTGCAGCCCCGTGCCGCCAATTCCTTAAGCAGCTGCGCCAAATCCAGGCCTGCTTCATTTTCATCTAATGGCAAGAGGGTAATCCCCCGCGCCTGGAATTCTTGTACGGCATCCGCCGCCACCCGAGAGGGTCCATACGCCACCAGGGTGTCCCCTTCCAAACCAAAGAGCTTGGCATCTGGCCGCCCACGCAGGCCGGAATCCACAACCACCCGCAGTGGCTGACGAATCTGGGACTCGTCCAGGCTTGGCTTTCCCAGCTCGGCAGCACGAACATTCATGGAAGGGTTGTCGTGCAGCAAGGTGCCGACTCCGGTGATCACGGCCGAGCTACGTGCCCGCAGCCGCTGGACATCCTGCCGAGCGGCAGGTCCGGTTATCCAGAAACTTTCGCCAGAAGCCATGGCCGTGCGTCCGTCCAGACTCATGGCCAGCTTGCACCGCACCCAAGGACGGCCACGCTCCATCCGGCTTACAAAACCTATGTTAAGCTCGCGGGCCTGCTTCTCCAGGACGCCCACTTCCACCTCGATCCCCGCCTGGCGTAACATCTCCAGCCCCCGCCCTGCCACCTGGGGGTTGGGGTCGCGCATGGCCACGACCACGCGGCGGACTCCCGAACGTAGAACCGCCTCGGCACAGGGTGGCGTACGGCCATGGTGGCTACATGGCTCCAGGGTCACATAGAGGGTCGCCCCCCGGGCTTGCTCGCCCGCCTCCTGCAAGGCATGCACCTCCGCATGGGGCTCCCCGGCACGACGGTGCCAGCCGCGGCCAACAACCTGCCCGTCTTTCACGACCAAACAGCCCACCCTGGGGTTGGGGTCGGTGGTATACAGGCCCTGCTCCGCCAGTTGAAGTGCCTGGGCCATGAACTGCTGTGGCACAAGCCGCTGAGAGCCGCTACTGGAGCCCTTGCCTGCCTCACTCATGGTTTACTTCCTGGCGGCTTCGCCGATGTGGAACATTGCTTGAATCACCCTCTGGCCCCGAGGCGTACTCAGGTGCCGTCCGGCTCCTTGCGGGACAGCCGGTCGATTTCTTCCCGAAACTCGTTGATGTCCTGGAAGCTGCGATAAACGGAAGCAAAGCGCACATAGGCCACTGCATCCAGGCCCCGCAGCTCATCCATCACCTCCTCGCCGACCACCCGGGAGTTGAGTTCTCGCTCCCCTGTAGCCCGCAGGCGGTGTTTAATACGGTTAATGGCCGACTCTATTTCTTCTACACTGACCGGCCGTTTTTCCAGAGCCTTCAGAAAACCCGCCCGCAATTTTTCCTCATCAAAAGGCTCGCGGCTACCATCCTGCTTGACCACGCGGGGCATGAGCAGCTCGGCCGTCTCATAGGTTGTGAAGCGCTCCGCACAGGATAGGCACTCTCGGCGCCGGCGCACTTGATTACCGCCCGCCACCAAGCGGGAATCGATCACCTTGGTATCCGCCGCACTACAAAACGGACAATGCATGAAGACCCCCTCGTAGGATTCGGTAGACTCCCGCCCCCATTCAGGTGGGCCGGGAGTCCAGGCTTTAGCTCAGATTACAAAGCATTAGCTTTTATAAACGGGAAAGCGCTTGCACAGCTCCTGAACCTTGGCTTTGACCGCTGCAATGGTCTCTTCGTTATTCAGGTCGCTGAGGATGTCGCAAATCCAACCCGCCAGCTCACGGCACTCGGCTTCCTTGAAGCCACGGGTGGTTACCGCCGGCGTACCGATCCGCAGACCGGAAGTGACGAACGGCGAACGCGGATCGTTCGGCACGCTGTTCTTGTTCACCGTGATGTTGGCCCGGCCCAGAGCGGCATCCGCATCTTTACCGGTAATGTCCTGCTTGATCAGGGACAGCAGGAACAGGTGGTTCTGAGTACCGCCGGATACCACATCGAAGCCGCGCTCGATGAATACTTCCGCCATGGCCTGGGCGTTCTTCAGGACTTGCTTCTGGTATTCCTTGAATTCCGGTTGCAGCGCTTCCTTGAAGCAGATCGCCTTAGCCGCAATCACATGCTCCAGCGGGCCGCCCTGGGTGCCGGGGAACACGGCAGAGTTGAGTTTCTTTTCGATCTCTTCGTTGGCACGGGCGAGGATCAGGCCGCCACGGGGACCACGCAGGGTCTTGTGGGTCGTGGTAGTGACCACGTCCGCAAAGGGAACCGGGTTGGGATAGATGCCGGCCGCCACCAGACCCGCCACGTGGGCCATATCCACAAACAGGTAGGCACCTACTTTGTCGGCAATTTCCCGGAAGCGGGCAAAGTCCAGCACCTGGGAGTAGGCGGAGAAGCCGGCCACGATCATCTTCGGCTTGTGCTCCAGCGCCAGGCGCTCCACTTCGTCATAGTCGATCAGGCCCTGGTCGTTGATGCCATACTGCACGGCATTGTAGAGCTTGCCGGAAGAGCTGACCTTGGCGCCGTGGGTCAAATGACCGCCATGGGCCAGGCTCATGCCCAGGATGGTGTCACCTGCATTGAGTAGCGCCAGGTACACAGCGGCGTTGGCCTGGGAGCCGGCATGGGGCTGAACGTTGGCATAGTCGGCGCCAAACAGCTGCTTGGCACGGTCAATGGCCAGCTGCTCGATCACGTCCACATGTTCACAGCCACCGTAATAGCGCTTGCCCGGATAGCCTTCGGCATATTTGTTGGTCAGGGCCGAGCCCTGCGCTTCCATAACGCGCGGACTGGTATAGTTTTCGGACGCGATCAGTTCGATATGTTCTTCCTGGCGTTCCACCTCGGCCTGCATTGCATTCCAGACCTCATCATCAAACCCGGCAATCGTCATCTTACGGTCAAACATCTGTCGCCTCTTGCAATGGTGCTCGCAGCTGAAAGGATGAGCGGGTCCTCGCCCAGGCTCCGCCCCTGAGAAAACGCCGTATTTTAAACCAATTGGCGCCAATCATCACCATATACGCGGACTTTTGCTCCAGCACCGGTTTCAGGCCTCCAATCCGTTGCGAAACCCGTCCAGATCCGCTAGCTTTAGCCGCCAAATCTCCCCGCCTGAAGGGGCCCTTATTACACAGGTATAGAATCGCTATGTCTCAATACGTTTTTACCATGCACCGCGTGGGCAAAGTGGTGCCGCCTAAACGTGAAATCCTTAAGGATATCTCCTTATCCTTCTTCCCGGGCGCCAAGATCGGCGTGCTGGGTCTGAACGGAGCGGGCAAGTCCACCTTGTTGCGGATCATGGCCGGTGTGGACAAGGAATATACCGGTGAGGCCCGCCCCCAGCCCGGCATCAAGATTGGCTACCTGCCCCAGGAGCCGCAACTGGACCCGGACAAAACCGTACGGGAAACGGTGGAGGAAGCGGTCTCCGCCATCAAAGAGGCACAGCAGCGCCTGGAAGAGGTCTATGCCGCCTATGCCGAGCCGGATGCGGACTTTGAAGCCCTGGCGGCCGAGCAGGCCAAGCTGGAGGCCATTCTCCAGGCCAGCGACGGCCATAATATCGAACGCACCCTGGAAGTGGCCGCCGACGCCCTGCGCCTGCCCGCCTGGGACGCCATGGTGAAGAACCTGTCCGGTGGCGAGAAGCGCCGTGTGGCCCTGTGCCGCCTGTTGCTTTCCGCCCCCGACATGCTGTTGCTGGACGAGCCCACCAACCACCTGGATGCGGAGTCCGTCGCCTGGCTGGAACGTTTCCTCCACGATTTCCCGGGCACTGTGGTGGCCATTACCCACGACCGTTACTTCCTGGACAATGTGGCCGGCTGGATTCTGGAACTGGACCGTGGTCACGGCATTCCCTTCCAAGGCAACTACTCTGCCTGGCTGGAGGCCAAGGAAAAACGCCTGGAGATGGAGGCCAAGCAGCAGGCTGCCCACGAAAAAGCCCTCAAGGCTGAGCTGGAGTGGGTACGCCAAGGGGCCAAAGGGCGCCAGTCCAAATCCAAGGCCCGTCTGGCCCGCTTCGAGGAGATGCAGTCCCAGGAGTTCCAGAAGCGCAACGAGACCAACGAGATTTACATTCCGCCCGGGCCCCGCCTGGGCGACAAGGTCATCGAGGTGCGTAACGTCTCCAAGGGCTATGACGACCGCCTGCTGATCGACAACATGAACTTCACTGTGCCCCCCGGTGCCATTGTGGGGGTGATCGGCGGGAACGGAGCCGGTAAGTCCACCCTGTTCCGCATGATCACCGGCCAGGAGAAGCCGGATTCCGGCGAAATCATCCTGGGCGAAACCGTCAAGGTTGCCTATGTGGACCAGAGCCGGGACAAGCTGGATGGCGACAAGACGGTTTGGGAATGCATCTCCGACGGCCAGGACATCATCCGGATCAACAACTATGAAGTACCGTCGCGTTCCTACGTGGGCCGCTTCAACTTCAAGGGCTCTGACCAGCAGAAGTTCGTCAAGGACCTGTCCGGTGGTGAGCGGGGCCGCCTGCACCTGGCCCTGACCCTCAAGCAAGGCGCCAACGTGCTGCTGCTCGACGAACCTTCCAACGACCTGGACATCGAAACCCTGCGGGCCCTGGAAGAAGCCCTGCTGGCCTTCCCGGGTGCGGCCATTGTGATCTCCCACGACCGCTGGTTCCTGGACCGGATCGCAACCCACATCCTGGCCTATGAAGGCGACTCGCAAGTGGTCTTCTTCGAAGGCAACTTCACCGAATACGATGCGGACTACAAAAAGCGCATGGGCGACTCCGCCGCACTACCAACCCGGATGAAGTACAAAAAGCTTGCCTGATGGATCGGGGGCCGGCGCCAGCTGGCCCCCAGCCCGCCCTCCTCACAAGGCTTTCCGCTCCAGCGAGCTTCTCTCCTACTCAATCCCCACTTCTACTGGCGCACATTTTTTCATAATCCGCCGGTGCGTAACCTCGCAGAACCCGCTATATTTGCAGCAGAAGCATCTGCAAAAATACAGGCCTCTCGCCCCAAAAGGACCTTGGGCCTCAGCCGAGACAACTAAAGGAGAACGCCATGACCTCTTCCTCCACAGTCCAGGAGCGCCGTCGCTTCACCCGCATCACTTTTGATGCCCAGACCCGCCTTTACCAGGGGGATCGCTTTTGGGACACACAGCTACAGGACATCTCCTTTCGCGGCATCCTCATCAAACGGCCGGCCGACTTTAGTGAAGCAGACGAAAACGCGCCTTTCGAAGCCACCATCAAGCTTATCGACGCTGAACACACCATCATCCTGACCCTGCACCTGGCCCACCAGGATTCCGAGAGCCTGGGCTTTACCTGTGGCTATATCGATCTGGACAGCGTGACCTACCTCAAGCGCTTGGTGGAGTTGAACCTGGGCAGCCCAGAACTTCTGGAACGGGAGCTCTCAGCCCTCCTAGACCTCGACTGAACCAGCTCCCAGCCACCAGCCAGCAAGCCCTACAGGGCGTCCAGCGCTTCCCGCAGCATGCGTACGCCGACCACTTCCATTCCTGGGGGCTGCTGGCGAGGCATATTCGCGACCGGAACAATGGCCCGTTTGAAACCATGTTTGGCCGCCTCCTGAATCCGTTCCTGACCACTGGGTACCGGACGGATCTCACCGGACAAGCCCACTTCCCCAAACACCATCAGATCCGTGGGCAAGGCCCGATCCCGGAAACTGGATACCACAGATGTGAGCAACGCCAAGTCGGCACTCGTCTCACCAATCCGCACACCGCCCACCACGTTGACGAACACATCCTGATCGCCACACTGCACCCCCCCATGCCGGTGCAGTACCGCCAGCAACATGGCCAGGCGATTATGGTCCAGCCCCACAGCGACCCGCCGCGGATTGCCAAACTGGTTTTCATCCACCAGGGCCTGCAACTCCACCAGCAATGGCCGGGTTCCTTCCCAAGTCACAGTGACAACACTGCCCGGGGAAGGCTCGCTGGTCCGGTTAAGAAAAATCGAACTGGGGTTCTTCACTTCCTTCAGGCCGGTATCGAGCATGGCAAAGACTCCCAGCTCGTTGACCGCCCCAAAACGGTTCTTGTTGGCCCGCAAGGTGCGGAAGCGGCTGTCTTCTGAGCCTTCCAACATGATGGAGGCATCGATCATGTGCTCCAGCACCTTGGGCCCGGCCAGGGTGCCGTCTTTAGTGACATGCCCCACCAGAAACAGCACGGTGCCCGTCTGCTTGGCAAAGCGGGTCAACACCGCGGCGCACTCCCGCACCTGGGAGACACTGCCCGGCGCCGACTGGATTTCCGGATGGTGCATGACCTGGATACTGTCCACCACCAACACCTTGGGCTTAAGGCTGGTGGCAGTGGCCACGATGGTTTCCACATCGGTTTCCGACAGCATCTGTAAATTATTGGTCTGCAAGTGCAGGCGTCGCGCCCGCATGGCAACCTGCTGCAGGGATTCCTCACCCGTCACATAAAGCGCGGGCACCTGTCCCGCCAGATGACACATGGTCTGCAGCAGCAAGGTACTTTTACCCGCCCCGGGATGGCCCCCGATCAGGATGGCGGAACCCGCCACCAGCCCGCCCCCCAGGACCCGGTCAAATTCCCCCATGCCTGTGGAGGTGCGTGGCGCGGCGCTGACGTCAATGGAGTCCAGGGACTGGACATCCGACACCATCCCGGCATATCCCCCTTTACGGGTATCCCGTGAAGTCCGGGAAGAGGAACCGAGCCGGATCTCGCTGATGGTATTCCACGCCTGGCAGGCGCTGCACTGCCCCTGCCACTTGCTGTAATCCGCACCACACTCTGTGCAGACATAGGCTGTCTTGGTTTTTGCCATGGACCTGTTCCGAATGAGAAACGCTTATCAACTGTCAGTTATCAGCGCCAGGGAGACATGGGTATCGATGCTGACGCTGATGGTTTGTGCTATTGTCCTGCCACAGGAAGAAAGAGTTTACAACAGAGCAACAAGAAAGAAGGCACGCTATGAAACTCGAGACACTTGCCATTCACGCCGGTTACTCCCCCGACCCGACCACCAAAGCAGTCGCGGTTCCCATTTATCAGACCACTTCCTACGCCTTTGATAACACCCAGC